>Ga0078972_1003953_pt1 | contig 42550 bp, 47 predicted proteins | sample YelNatPaOPGAMG01_FD_67568 | JGI IMG/M metagenome (GOLD analysis project Ga0078972, IMG submission 67568) | Hot spring thermophilic microbial communities from Obsidian Pool, Yellowstone National Park, USA - OP-RAMG-01 (SPADES assembly) (version 2) | ecosystem: Environmental > Aquatic > Thermal...
CCAAAATAACCTAATGCATTAACAAAAAATTTTGTTTTAATATCTCCTTTAGTTGTTATTAATATTATAAAATCTTCTTCCTTTTTTATATCTAATATTTCACACTCTAAAAGGACTTCACCTCCATTTTCAAAACCATTTCTTACTAAATTTAAAGTTCCAATGAATGGGTCAATTATTCCACCATCTGAATAAAGTGCTATTTTATAATCTTTTTCTAAGTTTGGCTCAAGTTCAAAAATTTCTTTATCTTTTAAAATTTTTACCTCTGCTCTATTTTTTATTCCTCTATCAAAAAGTTCATAAATTATTTTTTCTTCATTATCATCCTTTCCCAAAACCAAAATTCCATTAAATTCATTTGGAATATTTAATTTTTTAACTAATTCTTTCCAGAGTTTTTTCCCTTCAATATTTAGTTTTGCTTTAAGTGAGTTAGGTAAAGGGTCATAACCTCCATGGATAATTCCAGTATTTGCTATAGTTGAACCAAATGATGCAATATCTTCCTCTTTTTCAATAAGAAGAAGAGAAATTTCATATTTTGAAAGTTCTCTAAAAATTGATGCACCAACTATCCCTCCCCCACCAACAACTACATCATAAACTTTCTCCAACCTAAACTCCTTTTAACTGCCTCTTTCCATATTTTATACTTTTTTTCAATTATTTTCTCATCTAATTCTGGTTCAAAAATTTTATCTATTTTCAAAAAATCACTTAAATTTTCATATTTAAATAGTTTACTTCCTAAACCCGAAAGAAGAGCAGTTCCAAATGCGGTTGTTTCTAAAACTTTTGGTCTTTCTACTTTAATTCTTAAAAAATCTGCTTGAATTTGAAGTAATAAATCATTTTCTGATGCTCCACCATCAACTCTTAAAACCTTAATTTTCTCTTTAGTTTCCTTTTCCATAATTTCAAGAACCTCTTTTGTTTGAAATGCTATTGCTTCAATTGCTGCCCTTGCTATATGGCTTCTGTTAGTGTTTCTTGTGATTCCTATTATTAATCCACCTGCATATGTATCCCAATATGGAGTACCAAGGCCAACAAAGGCTGGAACAAAATATACTCCATCTGTATCTTTTACTGATTTTGCCAAATTCTCAATCTCATTAGAATTATTTATTATTTTTAAACCATCTCGTAACCATTGAACAACTGCACCAGCAATAAAAATTGAACCTTCAAGAGCATATTTAACTTTTCCATCTATTCCATATGCAATTGTTGTAAGTAAACCACTTTTTGAAAAAATTCTTTTTTCACCTGTATTCATGAGAATAAAACATCCTGTTCCATATGTATTTTTAACCATTCCTTCCTCAAGGCAAAGTTCACCAAAAAGAGAACCCTGTTGATCTCCAATAATTCCAGTTATTGGAACTGAAGCACCAAAAATTTTTGTATCTGTTAATCCAAAAAATCCACTTGAATCTAAAACTTTAGGTAAAATATTTTTTGGAATATCAAACTTTTCTAAAATTTCATTATCCCAATCTAAATTATTTATATTAAACATCATCGTTCTACTTGCATTTGAAAAATCTGTAAAGTGTGATTTCCCACCAGTAAGTTTATAGAGTAAATAACTATCGATTGTTCCAAATAGGGCATCCCCTTTTTCACTTAATTTTTTTAAATTTTCATTTTCTCTAAATAACCAGATGAGTTTTGTTAAAGAAAAATATGGGTCAACAACAAGTCCTGTTTTTTTATGAATTATTTCTTCGTATCCACTTTTTTTTATCTCATCACAAATTTCAGAACTTCTTCTACATTGCCAGACAATTGCGTTATAAAGAGGTTTACCAGTTTCTCTATCAAAAAGAATTGTTGTTTCTCTTTGGTTCGTTATTCCAATTGAGTGAATTTGAGAGGGTTTTAAATTTAAACTTGAAAGTGCCTTTTCAATTACATATAAAACTGATTCCCAAATCTCTTCTGGGTTATGCTCTACCCATCCAGGTTTAGGATAAATTTGAGTAAACTCCTTTTTTTCAACCCATTCTATTTCACCAAAATTATTAAAAACAATTGCTCTTGAACTTGTTGTTCCCTGATCAATAACAAGTATATATCTTTTCATCTTTCCTCCATAAAATTAATTAAAACATATTAATTTTAAAAAATTGTTAATCTATCGATAAAATAATTCTATTAATTATAATAATAAAATAAGTAAAAATGAAATGGATAGTTTAGAGTTAAACTATTCATATTTAAAATTTAATTATGATATAAGCAAAATTTTTAAAATAATTAATATAAATTTTTAATTTATTATTCATTAATATAAATATAAAATTAACAAATCTAATTTTTAGACTATCAAATGAGTCTAAGAGATTTATTGATAGTTTTTTATTTGAATTTAATAAAGGTTTACTTCCTTTATTTAAATTTCCATATTCTTATATTGAAAGTTTACTATATTGGGTTACTCTTGAAGATTTTAATTCGGGATTAATTTTAAAACTAAAAGAGTATGAGTGAAAGTCTATTTATTAAAAATATAAAAAAGGAGGAAAGTGATGAATTCAAAATTAATTAAATTTTTAGTGTTTTTTATTTTAGTAACATTAATTTTTAATTTTGGGTTATTAAGAAAAAAACAACTTAAAGCAACAATTGATAATTACCCAGATATAATATTAACAGGTGGATTTCAATCAGGTAACTTTACTAAAATATACGATTTAACTAAATATAATATGTTAATTAGTTTTACTTATGATGCAACAGGATTAAGTGATTCCTCAGGAGCACATGCATGGTCAGAATTTGAAATCAGAACGGTTGGATATGGAAATTTTAATCCCACATGGAAATCAGAAGTGTTGTAATTTTTATTGATTCTAATATGGGTTCAGTACAGACATATTAGAACGAAATCTTTAATAATAAAAAATACGGGCTCTTAAGTTACACAGCTACCATAAATACTAAATATAACTGTTGGGGAGATGAGAGTGGGCCTTCTGGAGTTAGCCTTGGTACAGGCGTTCAAATAACATCTAATGTGTATTATTCGCCATGGCTTGTATCCAATATATCAGTGACAAAATCTGACTCTCCTGATCCGGTTGCTCAAGGTATGCTATTAACCTATACATTAAATTGGAGTATGGGAGCGAATTGGGCAACATGGGATGGTACAACTGTTGGAACTACTACAGTTCCTGTTCCAAGCGGTTTAACATTTGGAAATGTTATACTAAAAGACACTTTACCTTCTCAAGTTACTTATATTTCATGTACAGCAGGAGGTGTATATTCTTCAGGTGTTGTTACCTGGGATCTTGGTACTTATATTCCTGGTAAATCTGGATTTGTAAATGTAAATGTTAATGTTAATCTATATGCTCCAGATAGTGTAATTACTAATAACGCAGAAATTTTTTATGATACTTTAAAAATTACTGATGCAGAAGATACTACTATTCAAGAAGGTGCAGGTGGAGTTTATAATTTCTTTGACTCAAGAACTGATGTTTATATTTTATTGAATATAGGTTCTTCAAGATGGAGAGTAATAATTCCTTCAAGAAATTATGATACTGGATGGATGTCATTTAGTAGATATACTTCTTTAAGTAATCGCTTTTGGGGCGAATATACTGATGCCAGATATCACTTTATAATTGATTTCACATATCCAAATAGATATCATATTATTTTTAATGATAGATTAACAAGAATATCAATTAAAATAGCTAATTAAAAATTATTTTAGATCAAAAGCCCCAAAAAATTCTGGGGCTTTTTTTTGTTATAATATTTATTCTAAAACTTTTTATATATTTTTCTAATTAATAAATATCTATATAAAATTAAAAAAAACAAAATGATTAGTTAATTTCAAATTTAGATATTATTTTTTATTTGAAAATTATTCTAAAAAAAGGGGCTTTATTGCCCCTTAGATATTTACTTTAAAAATTTTGAAACAAAAGGAGAGGTCCCTCCTCTTCTTAAGAAGTGTCCTGATGGGCCTTCACCTAAAAATTCTGAGAACCATGATTCATGTTCAATTTCTTCATTTAATATTGCTAAAGATAAATCATATGTTCTATGATCTTTACCAAAAGTTAAATTACAGATATGAGCATTTTTTAATTTTTTATTTGAGTTTAATATCATTTTGAAATTCGTCAAAAAATTTACGATATTATAATTTAAAATTTTTGTTTTGAGTGTTATAATAAATAAGGTGTTGTTTCGGCTTTTATTTTTTTAAAATAAATTGGAGGTTACTAAGGTGAGCGATCTTTTTGAAGTTAGGATCCATGGTAGAGCCGGTCAGGGAGGAAAAACAGGAGGTCAAATTTTAGCCTATGCTGCATTTTATGAAGGCAAAACAGTTCAAGCCTTCCCTGAATATGGCTCAGAGAGAAGAGGAGCACCAACAGTTGCTTACACAAGAATATCAAATAAGGAGATTAGAACTCATGAACCAATTTTGAATCCAGATGTTGTTATTGTTCTTGATGAAACATATATTTTTACACTCCCAGTTACAAAAGGTTTAAAAGAAGATGGATTATTGATAGTAAATACAACAAAAACTCCAGATGAGATTAAAAAGATAACAAAGTTCAATGGAAAAGTTTTAACTGTTGATGCAACTGGTATATCAATAAGTAGTGTTGGGAGGGAGGCGCCAAATATTCCAACAATAGGTTCTTTGATTAAAGAAACAGGAGTATTAAAAATTGAATCAGTTGAAAAAGCAATTGAAGAAATTTTTGTAGATAAGATTGGGAAAAATGGCGTTCAAAAAAATGTTGAAGCATTAAGAAGAGGATATTCGGAGGTTAAATCATGAATAAAGTTAATAAAGTTAAAACTGGTGCAGGTTGGAAAGAGTTACCAATTGGTGGAACACTTCCAGCAGCGAGCGCATTAGATTATAAAACAGGTGCATGGAGAAGTTTTGTTCCAAAATTTGATCCAAATCAATGTACACATTGTATGATTTGCGTTCACTATTGTCCAGTAATGGCTATACCAACAAAAATCGATGAGAATGGAGTTAAAGGATGGAAAGATAAAATTTATAAAGGAGTTATAAGGCTTGAAACAAATTTAGATTATTGTACTGGATGTGGAGTTTGTGCTGAAGAGTGTCCTACAGGAGCAATTAAGATGGAAAGAGAGACCTGGGAGGTTAAATTATGAGTAAGGTAATGACAAAAACAAAGAGAGTTCCATTAACAGGTGCAGAAGCAGTTGCTGAAGCGATGAGACAGATTAAACCTGATGTTGTGGCTGCATATCCAATAACACCTCAAACACCAATTGTTGAAATATTTTCAAAATTTGCAGCAGATGGTATTGTTGATACTGAAGTTGTAACACCTGAATCTGAACATTCAGCAATATCAATAGTAACTGCTGCTTCTGCTTCAGGTGTTAGAGCGATGTCAGCATCAGCATCTCAGGGTTTAGCGCTTATGGTTGAAGTTCTTCCTGCAACAAGTGGATTAAGACTTCCTGTTGTTATGGCTATAGCAAATAGAGCCTTATCTGCACCAATAAACATACATTGTGACCATTCTGATATGATGGCAGTTAGAGATTTAGGATGGATAGAAATTTTTTCAGAAAATGCACAAGAAGCATATGAAAATATGTTTCTTGCAGTTAAATTATCAGAACATCCTGATGTTCTTCTTCCATCAATGGTTGGACTTGATGGTTTTATAATTAGTCATGGAGTTGAAGTTGTTGAAATTTTTGATGATGAAGTTATGCATAATTTTGTAGGAGATAGAAAACCTCATCTTTCTTTATTCGATTTTGAAAATCCAATAACAGTTGGCCCACTACAACTCACTGATTACTATTTTGAAACAAAAAGACAGGAACAGGAAGCAATGAAAAAAGCCTTAAAGGTTTATCTTGAAGTTGGTAAAGAACTAACAAAAATTACTGGAAAAGATTATCCATATTTTGAAAAATATTATCTTGATGATGCTGAGGTTGCAATTGTTGTTATGAGTTCAACTGCAGGAACAGCAAAAGATGCAGTTGATGAATTAAGAAAAGAAGGAAAAAAAGTTGGATTATTAAAGCCAAAACTTTATAGACCATTCCCATATGATGAGATAAGAGAGGCACTGAAAAATTTAAAAGCAATCGGTGTTCTTGATAGAGCATACTCTTTTGGAGCAAATGCTCCTTTATATACGGATATAAGAAATGCTCTTTATGAACTTGATAAGAGAATACCAATACAGAGTTATATATTCGGACTTGGTGGAAGAGATATATTCAAACATCAGATAAAGGATGTTTTCAATGAACTTCTTTTGGGAAAAATAACAAAAGAAGAGAAGTGCATTGGTTTAAGAGAGTGAGGTGAAAAATAATGGAAGTTAAAACTATAAGAGATTTAGCGCAATTACAGACAGAGCAGGGTCTAAAGTTTGTAGCAGGACATAGAATGTGTGCTGGATGTGGAATATCATCTATTTTAAGAACAGTTCTATCTGCTTCAAAAAAGAAAGTCGTTGTTGTAAATGCCACAGGATGTCTTGAAGTTGTTTCAACAATTTATCCATTTACAGCATGGAACACGCCATGGCTTCATGTAACTTTTGTAAATGCTGGTTCTGCTGCAGCAGGAGTTGAAACAGCATATAGAGCATTAAAGAAAAAAGGGATTTTGAAAGAAGAGGTTGATATTGTTGCTTTTGGAGGAGATGGCGGAACATATGATATTGGAATTCAGGCAATTTCAGGTGCCTTTGAAAGAGGACACAACTTTTTGTATGTCTGTTATGATAATGAAGGATATATGAATACAGGTCATCAAAGAAGTGGTGCAACTCCTTTTGGTGCATCATCAACAACACAACCTGCTGGTAAAGTTTCATTTGGTAAAAAGGAGTGGAGAAAAGATCTTGTTAAAATTATTGCAGGTCATAACATCCCATATGTTGCACAATCGAATGTTTACAATACAATGGATATGTTCAAGAAAGCACAAAAAGCATTTGAAATAGAAGGTCCAAAGTTTTTGAATGTTCTTATGCCATGTACAACAAACTGGGGATTTCCAGAAAACTTAACTATGAAGATCAGTAGGCTTGCAACAGAAACAAATTTCTGGCCTCTTTTTGAGATTGAAAGAGGAGTTTTGACAGTGAATGTTAAACCAAAAGAGAGGAAAAATATTGAGGAGTTTTTGAAACTTCAAGGTAGATTTAAACACCTCTTTACTGAAGAAAACAAGAAATATATTGAAGAGATGCAGAAGAAAATTGATGAAGATTTTGAAAATCTCCTTAAACTTGAGAAAGTTACCCATGAAGAGGGAGTTAGGATATAATTTTTTAGCCCCAGAGAATTCTCTGGGGCTTTTTTATGAGGTATTGAAATGGAGCAAAATTTAAAAAAAATACCTTTACATAATATACATGAAAAATTAGGAGCAAAATTTATTGAATTTGCTGGATTTTTTATGCCAATTTATTACACATCAATTAAAGATGAACATCTATCTGTAAGAGAAAGAGTTGGAATTTTTGATGTTTCTCATATGGGAGAGATAAGAATTTCAGGTAAAGATGCAAAAAATTTTGCTGATTATATTTTAACAAACAATATAGAGAAAACAGAATATGGAGATGTTAAATATACAGTTATGTTAAATGAAAGTGGTGGAATTGTTGATGACCTTTTTTCATACACAATTTCAGATGAAGAGATTCTTCTTGTTGTCAATGCATCTAATATTGAAAAAGACTTTAATCACATAAAAAAATATTTATGGAAAAATCTCACCTTAAAAAATGAATCAGATGATATAGTTGAATTTGCTGTTCAAGGTCCAAAAGCACAAGAACTTCTTCAAAATTTTACAAAATTTGATTTAAATAAAATTAAGTATTTTAAATTTGATTTTATTGAAATTTTTAACAATAAATTCCTTATTTCAAGAACAGGGTATACTGGTGAAGATGGATTTGAAATTTATATGAATAAAAAATTTGGAGAAAAAATTTTTAATGAAATTATAGAAAAAGGTAAAGATTTTGATATTAGAATATGTGGACTTGGAGCAAGGGATACATTAAGATTTGAGGTTTGTTACTGGCTTTATGGAAATGACATTGATGAAACTATAAATCCGATTGAATCTGGTCAGAAATTTTTAGTTGATATGAATAAACAAAATTTTTTAGGAAAAGATGCTTTATTAAAAATAATTAATGAAGGAGTAAAAAGAAAATTTGTTGGAATAGAGATAGAGGGAGGGATAGCAAGACATGGATATAAAATTCTAAATAAAAATAAAAATGAAATCGGTTTTGTTTCAAGTGGAAATTTCTCTTTTGTATTAAATAAATCTCTTGCTTTAGGATATGTAAATATTCCTCATGGAGAATTAGGAGAAGAGATAATAGTTAGTGATGGAAAAAAAGAGTTATCTGGTAAAATTATAAAAAAACCATTTATAAAACCAAGAGTAAAAAAGGAGGAATAAATGTATAAAGTAATTGAAGGATTATTTTATGAAAAAAGTGATGAGTGGTTGAAAGTTGATGGAGAGATTGGAACTGTTGGAATCACAGATTATGCTCAGGATAAACTTGGCGACATTGTTTATCTTGAAGAAGCAAAGGTTGGTAAGGTTGTAAACAAAGGAGATGTAGTTATTTCAATTGAATCTGTAAAGGCAGCAGCAGATATTCATTCACCAGTTTCTGGAGAGATTGTTGAAGTAAATCTTGATGCGGTTAAAAATACAGTAATTATAAATGAAGATCCTTATGGAAAAGGATGGTTATTTAAAATAAAAATTAAAGATAAAAATGAATTAAAAGATTTAATGGATGCAAAAGCATATTCTGAATATAGACAATAAAATATGAAATTCATACCTCATACTCAAAAAGAAATAGAAGAGATGATGAGGGATTTAGGAATATCTTCTTTAGATGATCTTTTCAAAGATATTCCTGATGAGGTAAAAATTAAAGAGAAATTGGATCTCCCAAAACCATTAAGTGAACTTGGAATAAGAGAAGAAATAGAAAATATTTTCTCTCTTAATACAATTCCAAAAAGGATTTTTTTAGGAGGAGGTGCCTATTACCATTTAATACCATCAACAGTGAATTATGTATTGAATAGGGGAGAGTTTTACACTTCATATACACCATATCAACCTGAATTATCTCAGGGTATGCTTCAAGCCCTTTTTGAATTTCAATCAGTTCTTTCTGATTTAACAGGAGCAGATATAACAAATGCATCAATGTATGATGGAGCAACAAGTTTAATGGAAGCAGTATTTATGGGAGAAAGAGTTAAAAACAAAAAGAGGTTATTGATTGCCAGAAGTTTGAACCCTGAGTATCAGGAGGTATTAAAAACTTATATTAAACCAAGAGATATAAAAATTGAATTCATTGATTTTAAAGAAGATGGAAGAGTAGATCTTAATCAATTGGAAGAAAAAACAAAGGAAGATTTTTCCTCTTTAGTAGTTCAATCTCCAAATTATTTTGGAATAATTGAAGATATTGAGGAAATTAATAAAATAGTTAAGAAAAGAGATGCTCTTTTGATTCAATTAATCACTGAAATGATGTCTCTTGGAATTTTAAAATCACCTTTTGAACTTGGAGTTGATATATTAGCAGCAGAAGCGCAATCTTTTGGAATTCCACTTTCATTTGGCGGTCCATATCTTGGAATACTTCAAACCAAAAAAGAATTTGTAAGAGAAATACCAGGAAGAATTGTTGGTGAAACAGTTGATAGAAATGGAAAGAGATGTTTTGTTATGACTTTAAGAACAAGAGAACAGGATATAAGAAGAGAAAAGGCAAAATCAAATATATGTACCAATAATTCTTTAAATGCGATTGCTGCTTTAGTTTTTTTAGCAACTGTTGGACCAAAAGGAGTTAAAAAAATTGCTGAAATAAATTATAAAAAATCGCACTATTTTAAAAAAAGATTGATAGATGAAGGATTCAATTTAACTTTTAAAGGGCCATTTTTTAATGAAATTGTAGTAGATTTACCTTTTACAGATAATGTTTTAAAAGAAAAACTATCTCTTGTTGGTATTGAGGGTGGTATTCCATTAAAATATTATGCTATGGATAATTCATATTTATTTTCAGTTACTGAGATGAATAGAAGAGAGGATATTGAACTTTTAATCTGTTCTTTAAAGGAGGGCTAAAATGGAACTTCTTAAAGAAATTTCAAAAGAAGGTAAAAATAAATTTGATATAGAAGATGATATATATATAGAGATTGAAAATTTAGAAGAGAAATATTTAAGAAGTGAAATAAATTTACCAGATATAAGTGAAGTTGATTTAATAAGACATTTTATCTCTTTATCTAAAGAGAATTATGGAGTTGATAATGGATTTTATCCACTTGGTTCCTGTACTATGAAATATAATCCAAAAATTAATGAAGAAATAGCAAAAAAGGAAGATTTTAAATATTTTCATCCACTTATTTCAATTGAATATTCTCAAGGCTTATTAAAAATAATGTGGGAGATGCAGGAGTTTTTAAAAATATTAGCAGGTATGGATGCTTTTACACTTCAACCAAAAGCAGGTGCTCATGGTGAATATACAGGTTTAAGAATTATGTGGGAATATTTTAATGACAAAGGAGAAAAAAGAAATAAAGTTATATTACCAGATTCAGCACATGGAACAAACCCTGCATCATCTTCAATGCTTGGATTAGAAGTTATTGAGATTGAATCAAAAGATGGAATGGTTGATCCAGAAAAATTATCAGAGGTTGTTGATGAAAAAACTTTTGCATTGATGTTAACAAATCCAAATACTCTTGGTTTTTTTGAAAAGGATATTTTAAAAATAAAGGAGATATTGAAAAGTAAAGGGGCTCTTCTATATTATGATGGAGCAAATTTGAATGGTTTTATTGGAATTGCAAGACCAGGCGATATGGGTTTTGATGCAGTTCATCTTAATCTTCATAAAACCTTTTCAACCCCACATGGTGGGGGAGGACCTGGAAGTGGACCTGTTGGTGTTAAAGAATTTTTAAAGGATTATCTTCCTTATCCATTGATAGAAAATGAAGAAGAGTTTTATTATTTTTCCAAACCAGCAAAATCTATTGGAAAAGTTGGAAGTTTTTTTGGCAACTTTTCTGTTATTTTAAAAGCATATTTATACATAAGAGAACTTGGTTTTGATGGATTAAAAGAAGTTTCACAAATTGCTGTTTTAAATGCAAATTATATAAAAGAAAAACTTAAAAAATATTATCCATCACAATTTGATAGATTAGTAAAACATGAATGTGTTTTATCTGGAAAAATTTATAAAGATTATGGAGTTAAAACAGTTGATATAGCAAAAAGAATTATGGATTATGGTTTCCATCCTCCAACAATCTATTTCCCACACATAGTTGATGAAGCGTTGATGATTGAACCAACTGAAACAGAAAATAAAGAGACACTTGATAAATTTATTGATGCAATGATCAAAATTTCTGAGGAGATAAAAAATAATCCAGAAATAGTTAAAAATGCTCCATTAAATACAAAAATAAAAAGACCTGATGAACTAAAAGCAAATAAAGAACTTAAAGTTAAATGGTAGAAGAGAAAATCAAATTTTTTTATCCAATAAAAACTTTACCTATTTCATTAACAGGTGAGTTTTGCTCTTTAAATTGCCTTCATTGTAGTGGTTCATATCTTAAAGGCATGAAAACAAAAGAGGAGTCATTAAAAATTTTAAAAGATGACGCCTTCTCTTCTGTTCTTATTTCAGGTGGTTTTAATGAAAAGGGGAGTTTAGATATTGTATCAAATTTAGATTTTTTAAAAAAAATCAAAGATTTAAAAAAAAGGATAATCTTACACTCTGGATTTATATCAAAAAGTGAGATTGATTTAATAAAAGGGCTTGTTGATGTTATATCTTTTGATTTTATTTATGATGAGGAGACAATTAGAGAAATTTATCATTTACCATACAATGGAGAGGATTTTAAAAAAGAGTATCTTTTATTAAGAAGAAATATAAAAACTTTTCCACATATTATTGTTGGTTTATATAAAGGTAAAATAAAAGGTGAATATGAAATCATTGATGTATTTGCAGAAATAAAACCAAGCACAGTTGTTTTTTTAATTTTAATACCAACAAAAAACACTCCTTTACAAGATGTTTCTATTCCAGATATTGAAGAGATAAAAAAATTATTTCAATTTTCTAAAAGAAAATTAAGATTAACAAATTTTGTCCTTGGATGCATGAGACCAAAAGATAAGTTAAGGGATGAGATAGAAATTGCTGCTTATGAATCAGGTTTTAATGGATTTGTAAATCCAGGAAATAGATTGAAAAATATAGTTAAAGAGCCAGAGATTCATTATGAATGCGATGTACTCTACTATTAAGGTTTCAATAGGAAGCACTTCTGTTCTTGGATTAAAAAATTTAAAGCAAAACTATCCAGTTTCAACAATATATTTATTAACTCCTGGAAAATGTTTGAGAGATTGTAAATATTGTTCACTTGCCAAAAGTTCAAATGCAGAAGAAAAATTTCTATCAAGAGTTGTCTGGCCCACATTTGATTTAGATGATGTAATTGAAAGAATTTTAAAAAATAGAAATGAAATTAAAAGAGTTTGTATTCAAACTGTAAATAACAGATTTTCAAAAGAGATTTATTTAAAAATATTGAAGGAAATAAGTGAAAAAATAAAGGTATCAATTTCTATAAATACTGAAAATGATAATTTGATTAATGAACTTTTTTCAAATGGTGTTGATAGAGTTGGTATTGCGCTTGATGTTGCTACTGAGAGAAATTATGAATTTTTAAGAGGGGGAGATTTTTTTAAAAAAATAAATTTTATTCTTAAAACAGGAAAAAAATATGAAGGTAAAATTTCAACACACATAATTGTAGGATTAAATGAAACAGATTTTGAAATTTTAGATCTTTATAAACTTTTTATAACAAACAAAATAAATGTTGGACTTTTTGCATTTACTCCAATTAAAGGTACCTATTTAGAAAAAAATCCTCCCCCAAAACTTATTAGATACAGAAAAATTCAATTAGGAACAAAATTAATAGAGTTTGGATATGATTTAAAGGATTTTAAATTTAAAAATAGTGGTGAACTTATTGGTTTTCCAAAATTTGATCTTGATGAGATTATAAAATTAAAACCTTTTAACACAAGAGGATGTCCTGATTGCAATAGACCTTTTTATAATGAGAGACCATCTGGAGAAATTTATAACTACCCTTTTGATCCAGAATATGAAAAGATAAAAAAAGAAATTATTGATTTGGGTATATTATAGAAATTAGTATGAATTTTGTTTTAAGAGTCATTAAGTTCAAAAAATTTTCGCCATATATGAATATGGCAGTTGATGAATTTTTTCTTTTAAATAATCATAATAACTCTATCATTCTTAGATTTTTTGGATGGGAACCACCCTCAATTTCAATTGGAACATTTCAGAAAATTGAAGAGTTAAATTTAAATTTTATAAAAGAAAAAAATATACCAGTTGTGAGAAGACCAACTGGTGGAAAAGGAGTTTATCATAACGACGAATTAACATATTCTATAATAATTCCATCAAAACATCCAATTAATAAAATGGATGTTGTTGATTCTTACAAAATTATCTCAGAAGTTTTTATTAAATCATTAAAAAGATTTAAAATAAACGCAGAATTAACAAAGAAAATTGGAAAAATAGATGGTTTTTGCTTTTCAACTCAAAACTATTATGAGGTTTCAGTTAATGGAAAAAAAATAATTGGCTCTGCACAGAGAAGAAAAAAAGAAGGAATTCTTCAACAGGGTTCAATACCATTAACTATTGATTATGAAATGGTGAAAAATATTTTTAAAATATCAAATAGTTATGGATTTACATCTTTAAAAGAATTAAATCATGATTTAAAAATTGAAGAGTTGGAAGATGAATTTATTAAAAATTTCATAGAATTTTTTAATGTTGATTATGAGATTAAAGATTTAAAAGAAGATGAATTAGAAGGAGCGAAAGAAATTTCAGATAAGAAATATTCTTTAGATTCCTGGAATTTAAATGGACTTTATTAATTTTTTTAAAATGAATCTTCTTCTTTTTCCTCTTCTTCTCTATATTCAATTTCTGAAAATTTAGCGAAATTTTTCAAAAATTTAAGTTTCATTTTACCAAGTGGTCCATTTCTATTTTTTGCAACAATAAGTTCAACAGTGGTTTGATCCTTTTCTACATTATCATCTTCTCTATTTAAAAACATCACAACATCTGCATCTTGCTCAATGCTGCCGCTTTCACGAAGGTCTGAGAGCATTGGTTTTTTACTTTCTCTTTTTTCTATTGCTCTTGATAGTTGAGAAATTACAAGAACAGGTAATTCAAGTTCTCTTGCTAATTTTTTAAACCCTCTTGTCAATTCAGATATTTCTTGAACTCTATTTTCAACTTTTGTTTTAAGATGCATAAGTTGAAGATAATCAACAACAATCATTCCAAGATTTTTTGTATTTTTTAACCTTCTCGCTTTGGTTCTTATTTCAAGAATTGATATGTCAGATGAATCATCAATATAAATTGGAGCATCATATAAAGGTCCATATGCTCTTCCAAGTCTTGACCAATCATCATCAGAGAGCAAACTTGTTTTTAATTTATGAAAATTAACATTTGCTGTTGATTCGAGTATTCTTTCTACAATCTGTTCTTTCGACATTTCAAGAGAGAAAATGGCAACAGGAATTTTTTCTTTAAGAGCAACATTAACACATATATTTAAAGAAAGTGATGTTTTACCAATAGAAGGTCTTGCTGCTAAAATCAATAAATCATTTTTATGAAAACCACCAAGAATTTCATCAAGTTTTGAAAAATGAGTTTTAATACCAGAAACCCCTTTTTTCTCTTTATATAAACTCTCAATTCTTTCGAAAGATTCCTTTAAAAGATCTTTTAAAGGATAAAATGGTGATACCATTCTTTTTTTCGCAATATTAAAAAGAATTTCTTGACTTTTATCAAGAATTGTTCCAACATCATCTTCTCCTGCAAATGCTAAATTTATAATTTCTATTCCTGATTTTATTATTTCTCTTAAAATTGCTTTTTCTTCAACAATCTGAGCATAAATATCTATATTTAATGCTGTAGGCGCTATATTTGTTAAAGTAGCAAGATATGAAAATCCACCAACTTCATCAAGTTTACCTTTTTTCTTTAAATATTCTGAAAGAGTTAGAAGGTCTATTGGTTCATTTTTTTCAAATAGTTCTCTTATGCTTTCATATATTATTTGATGTGCTGTTCTATAGAAGTGTTCTGGTTGAAGAAAATCAATTACCTTAAATATCGCTTCATTATCAATTAATATTGATCCAAGAGTTGCCTGTTCTGCTTCAATGCTATGAGGCGGTACTTTTCCAAAAATATCTTCATTCATTCTTCTAAAATATTTAACTTAATTTTTGCATAAACATTTTTAAATAATTTTAATCTTGCTTCATAATAACCAAGAGTTTTTATAGGTTCATCAATTTCAATTTTTTTCTTATCAAAAGAAACGCCAATCTTTTTCTTTAATATTTCTGCAATATCATCATTGGTAACTGAACCATAAAGTTTTCCTTTATCTCCTGCCTTCCTTTTGATAGTGAAAAGTTCTTTTTCAATTTTTTCTTTTAATATTTTTGCTCTTTCCTCTTCTTTTGATTCTTTATCTTCTTTAATTTTTTTTCTTAATTCATAATCCTTTTCCTCACCCTCTGAAACTCTTTTTGCGAGGTTATTTTTATCAAGATAGTTCATATAAAAACCAAAGGAGACATCGATAATGTCTCCTTTTTTTCCTAAATTAATTATGTCCTTTAAAAGGACGACTTTAACCTTCTTCATTTAATATTGTACATAAGGTAAAAGAGCCATTTCTCTTGCTCTTTTTATAGCGAGAGAGAGTCTCCTTTGATGCTTTGCACAAACTCCTGTATTTCTTCTTGGTACAATTTTTCCTCTTGGTGTCATAAATTTCCTTAAAAGTTCAAAATCCTTATAATCTATATTATCAATTTTATTTTTACAAAAATAGCACACCTTAGTACTTGGTTTAAATCTTCTACTTGTTCCTTCTCTATTCATTGTTTCCTCCTTTAATCAATTGGTATTTCTTCATCAACTGGCTCTTCAATCTCTTCAGATGGTCCTTCTTCAGTTTTTGTTGATAAAAATTTTATTGTGTTTGCTATCACTTCAACTGCAATTTTTTTTGCACCATCTGAAGTTTCATAATTTCTAACTCTTAATCTTCCTTCAACAAGAACTAAAGAGCCTTTTTTTAAAAATTTACTTACATTTTCAGCAAGATTACCTCTTCCTCCCCATGCTATAACATTAATAAAAAGAGTTTCTTCTTGCTTTTCACCATTTTTATCAGTATAAACCCTTCCAGATGCAAGTCTAAAAGTTGAAACAAGAGTTCCTGTTGGTGTATATCTGCTCTCTGGATCTTTTGTCAATCTTCCAATTAAAATTATTTTGTTATACATTTGCAGTTTCCTCTAATCTAAGTATCATAAATCTTAAGATATTCATATTCAATTTTAGTGTTGTTTTAAATTCTGTAAGTTTATTCTGTGGAATTCTGAAATAAAAAAGATGATAAATTCCCTCACTCTGTTTATTAATTTCATAAGCCATTTTTCTTTTACCCCATGGAGTTGAATTGATAAATTCACCACCTGAATCTAAAATGAAATTTTTAATTTTTTCTTCCTCATTTTTCAAATCTTCATCACTGAGATTTGGTTTGAAGATTACCATCATCTCGTACTTTCTCATCGTTACCTCCTTCGGTCTTCTGGCTTTGCTCTTTTTGCAAAGCAGGAGTTTCTTCTTTTACTCCTTCTTTAACCTCTTTTTCTTCTTCTCCTTTTACTTTAACAGAAATTCTTCTACCTTTCAAGATAGAGAAGATTGTATAAAAAATATAAGATGAAAGAACGGTTATAACAATTGTAAAGATTAAATAAGTAATTGTTTCTGGAATAAGATGGTAAGGTTCTGAAAACATAAGATTCAAATCTCCTTTAAATTTTAAAATAAATTGACTAAAGAAGGAATATGAAATACCAAAAAATATTGCTGATGTTAAAGATAAAATTAAATTTAAGGATATTAGACCAAGCACAAATGATGCAAGAGGCAAGATATAAATTGAATCCTCTATATAGTAATAATTCAAAAAGAAGCCAAGAAACAATGAAACAAGTAATATTAAAGAGATTAATGGATTATGGATTTTTTCCTTTTTTTCAGAAATTGATTTACTGTATAAAAAAGAAAGTATTGAAAATATTATTGTTGTTAATAGTATATTGAGATTTTCAAAATTTAAATCTGGATATAATTTATCTATGAAAGTAATAATAGGCGCGCCATTGAATTTAAGTATTGTTATTTCAGATAGATATTTTGAAAATAGAGAGATAATTCCACAAATTAGACCTGAAAATGGATTTTTCAAATAGATTCCGATCATGACAAGTATAAGAATATATGATAAAAAAATTATCGGGAAAAGCGATTCCATGCCAGGAATATATAAGTATTTATCAATATTTTTTCTTAATATAGTAAATATTACACCAAATATTATTGATAAAGTTAAACCATTGAAAAATCTCTTCATAATTTCACCCCAAATTTCTTTAAAATTTTTTCATATAAATATAAATTCTTTTTTTTACCATTATATGCTAAATAGGAAAGATAAAAAGCATAAAGTATCATAAAAAAGCCAAAGCCAACAAAAATTATTTTCCAGACATAGTAAAAAATCTGATTAATAGATATAAAATTAGTTGTTTTAATATAAATGTAGTGAGAAATTATTGAAAGAATTATCCATAATGGAATAGAAAAAGCCCAATATATAACGGATCTTTTTGCATGAAACTCAAGATATTCTGAATCCTTCATATCAGAAACAAGAGTAAAAATCCCAATTATTCCTATTGTTAAATAGGATAAACTCGATAAAAAAAGTTCCTCTTCCTTTTTAAAATTATTTATAGCCAAGGTACTTTAAGGCCTCCTCTTTTTTTCTCCAATTTTTATAAACCTTAACCCATAATTCAAGGTATATTTGTTTTCCTAAAAAATTTTCAATTTCCATTCTTGATTCAATACCTATCTTTTTAAGAAGATTTCCTTTTAAACCAATTATTATTTTTTTCTGCGACTCCTTTTCTACATAGATTGTTGCTCTTATATATATTTTTCCATTTTCCCTCTCTTTAAATTCATCCACAACAACAGCCACTGAATGAGGAACTTCTTCTGTAGTATAAAGCATTATCTTTTCTCTTATTATTTCGCTAACTATATCTTTCTCCATAGAGTCTGTTAATAACTCAGGGTCATATAAATAATCACCCTCTGGCAAAATTTTAAAAATTTCATCAAGAAGTAAATTAACATTTTCTCCAGTTACTGATGATATCGGGATCATTTTATCTATTTCCTTAAAACTATTCAACTCTTTTATAAACTCATCTTTGTTTGGATTAACAATGTCAATTTTATTTAATGCCATAATTTTTACCTTTTCCAAATTCTTAATTCTTTCATAAATTATAAAATCTTCTTCTGTTAATTTTTTAGAAGAATCAACAATCCATAATAAAATATCTCCATCATATAGATTTTTAATTGCCTCTTCGACCATATATTTTCCCAAGTTATGCATTGGTTTATGAATACCCGGTGAATCAATAAAAACTATTTGACCCCTCTCTTCAGTATATATACCTTTTAATCTTTTTCTTGTTGTTTGAGATTTTGGAGTGACAGGTGCAATTTTTTCTTTTAATATATAATTTAAGAGAGTTGACTTTCCACTATTTGGTTTTCCCACAAGTACAACTACTCCACTTTTCATATATTAAATATAACATAAATATTTGTAACAAAAAAAATATTTTTTTGTATATACTTATAGGTGTGAATGATATACCTGACAATCAAATTATCAAGGAGGTTAAAAAAGGAGAAAAAGAAATGTTCGGACTCCTTGTAGAAAGATACAGTGATAAGGTTTTTTCATATTTTATTAAATTTTTAGGAGATAGAGATGAGGCTCTGAATTTAACAAATGAAGTCTTCTTTAAAGCATTTAAAGGAATCAAAAATTTCAATGAAGATAAAGATTTTTTTCCATGGTTAATTAAAATTGCAAGAAATGAAGGTATAAATTTTATGAGAAAAAACAGAAGTTATGAAGAACTTGAAATTGATAATTTTGCAGAAGAGAATTATTTTGAAAGAGATATGATTCTTGAAGATGCATTAAAGAAACTTAATGAGAGTGATAGAGAGATAATTTTACTTTTTTATCAGCAGGATTTATCTTATGAAGAAATTGCAAATATTTTGAATATATCTATAGAAAATGTTAAAGTAAGAATTTTTAGAGCAAAAGAGAAATTAAGAAAACTTTTAGAAAAAGAGGTTAAAGATGAAGGATAAATTTGAAGAAAGGTTATCTAATTTAAAGAAAACTTATAAATTAACTGATGAAGAAAAAAAATTAATAATGGAATACATTTTAAAAAGGGAAAGAAAATTTTCTTTTATCTATTTAATTCCTGTTTTTATTCTTTTAATTTTAGTAATATACCTATTACCGCATCAGATTTCGTTTTTAACTCCTAATTTTATTTTAGATGAGAATGAATCTATAAAAAGGATTGAAACATACATAGAACTTTATCTTTCAAATCCTTTATTTTTAACTCAGATTATATATTATTTGCTTCTATCAATTACAGTTATATTTGGATTCATCTTTATTAAATTAAGATTTAATATAAAAGGAGGAAGATAATGAAAAAATATTTAATATTAATTTTTTTAATTTTATTTATCCTTTTACCTGAAATTGTTAATGCACAGGGAATAATAAAGGGAAAAGGTGATATTGTCATTAAAGCGAATGAGGAAGTTAGGGGAGACATAAGAGTTGGAAATGGAAATGTTACTGTTTATGGGAAAGTTTATGGAAATATTATTGTTTTAAAAGGAAATATAAATCTTAAGGATAAATCTTATGTTATGGGAGACATAATTACCTATAATGGTAGAATTTTTATGGATGATGAAGCAGTTGTTGTTGGAAGAAGGATAGAATTTCCACCAAAAGAAACTACTGAAGATAATACAGGTTTAAATTTGCCTCCTTTATTCCTATCTAATGAAGGTTTACTTCTTAAAATTGTTATTATTCTGATAATTACAATTTTCTCTCTTTTATATCTTATTCTTTTTGAGAAATCTTTTATGAACATATTAAACTATGTTAGTAAGAATTTATTATATATAATACCTTTAAGTGTATTAATTTTTGCATTGTCAATTTTCATTATGCCAAAAGAAGCAATATTTCCATTTGGTAAATCTATATATTTAATCTATATCATTACTCTTATAATTTTAGGTTTATGTGGAATTTCAATACTTACTAACAAATTGGGAAATTTAATATTAAAATTTTTCAAGAAGGATTTACAGGATAATATTGGAATTAGAATCTTATCAACAATAATAGGTATTCTTTTTATATTTATTTTAATAATCCTACCAAAAATTGGTTTTATATTTTTAGGATTTATCGCATCAATATCTTTTGGAATAACCTTCCTTTATTTAATTGAAAAAATTTTTAAATCTTAATATATTTTTCTAATTTAGTTAAATTAATACAACCATCCTTTTTAACAACAGCCATATCTTCAATTCTTATACCAATCTTATTGGGTATATATATTCCAGGTTCTACTGTAACAACCATATTTTCTTTTAATTCCTCTTCTCCTCGAGGAGAGAGAAAAGGTCTTTCATGAATTTCAAGACCAACTCCATGTCCTAATCCATGACCAAAATAATCACCAAAACCTTTTTCTTTTATATGATTTCTACTTATTTCATCAACCTCTTTTCCTTTTAGGTTTTCTCTTAAAAAGTTTAAACCTTTTTCTTGAGCATCTTTTACAATATTAAATATTTTCATAAATTCAGAATCAATGTTTCCAAAAATGACAGTTCTTGTGCAATCTGAATGATAACCATTAAAAATTGTTCCAAAATCAAAAATTATTCCTTCACCATTTCTTAATTTTCTATCTCCTGGTTTTCCATGTGGAAGTGCTCCTCTTTCTCCAAATAGAACAATAGTATCAAATCCATTCTTTTCGCCTCCAAATTTTTTCATATGATACTCAAGTTCTATTGAGAGATCTCTTTCACTGACTCCTTCTTTTATAAAATCAAGAGTTTTAATGAATGATTTTTCTGCAATTTCCTCTGCCTTGGAAATATAATTTATTTCTTCTTCATTTTTCATTATTCTATAATTTTCAACAAAATCCTTAACAGGAATTACTTTATTAACTCCAAATTTTTGTGTGATAAGATTATAAAAACTATATTTTATTGTATCCTCAAGACCTAATTTATCGATTTTATAATTTTCATAAATAAAATTTTCAATTGGAGGTTTATATTCAACAACTTCGACATCATTATTTACCTCTTCTTTTGCCTGAGTCGTGAATCTTGAATCAACAAAAAGAATTTTTCTCTCTCTACTTATTAAAAGAAAACTATCTTCTCCTGTAAAATCAGTTAAATATCTTATATTCTCAGTTTTTGTTATCAATAAATGAGAGATATCTTGATTTAAATCTATTCTCATGGAATAAATGGATCTACCTTTCCAATCTCATCTTCTTTTGTTTCAATAGATGGAATTGTAAGTTTTCTTTTATTTAAATCTTCTCTTAAATTATCAATATTATAATTTTTTAAAATTGTTGCTGTAATATTTGTACCAGGTTGAGTTCCCTCTTTCTGTGTAGGTGGCTTAAGATATAAATAATAAAAAAGAACTCCTGCTACACCTATAAGAATAAAAAACAAAACTAACATTAATGTTTGACTCTTTTTTTGTTCACTTTTTTTCTTATTTTCTACTTTTACTTTTTTTGCCATTTTTATGGCTCCTTAGCAGAATATATATATATTTCAAAATTATAAGTATGAGAAATTGCTTTCTCAGTTGTTAAGGTTTCTCTTGGAGATGAAACACTTATTTTTCTTACACCAAGTAATCTTGGAAAATTTTCAAGTTTATCAAGTAATTTCATAAATGTTTCAAAATCAGATGTAACTGAAAATGTGACTTTCATTTCATAATAGTCATCCCTAACCATTAATCTTGAACTTGCTATATTTCCACCCTGTTGAGAAACACCACCAACAAAATTTAAATTATTAAAAATTATATTAAAATCTTTTTCAATCTGATTGAATTGTGTTAAAAGAGTTGGTAAATCCTCACCTATTGGTAAAACTGATTTTAACTCTTCAATATCTTTTTTATTTTCATCAAGAAGCGCTCTTATTTTGTCCTCATTTTTTTTAATAGTTAAAAGTTCATCAAGTTTTGCATTTGCTTCATCTATCTTCTGGTTTAATTCTTTAACTTTCTGAATTTGATTTTTAAGGATAAAATTGTAAAATGCAAAAAATATTAGTACTATTAATATAATTAAAAGTATATATTTATTATCTATTTTCATTGTTGAGCCCCCACATTCCAGATTCCAATGATTGTGAATGTTACAGTTGATTTACCTTCCTGTCCTTGAATAACCTGTTTAGAAAAATTCGATAGATAGACATTGTTGAGAAGTTTAAAATTTGATAGGTAATTTAACAATCTTCCAAGATTATAATAATCATCAACAACTCCAACTAATCTTACAACTTTTGTATCAAGATCAACATCAAGATTAGTTAAATAGGCATATTTTGGGAAATTTTGAGACAAAGTATTAAAAAATTGTGAAAATTTTACTTGATTTTTACCAAGTTTATTTATTGTGTTTATGTAATAGTTTAAAAGAGTATCAGATTTAATTTTTTCATTTTTTAAGGTTTCCATATCTTTATATTTATTAATATTTTGTTGTATAGTAGTTAGATTATTTGTAAGTGAGTTAATTTTTGTGTAATAAAAGAAATATATTAAACCAAGGATTAGAATAAAAAATATAAATATAATTATAAGGTTTGTATCACCTTTTTTTACTTTCTTTTTCTTAATAATAGGTAAAAGATTTATTTTTATATTCATATCATTTACCCTTCTTTACTATCAATTTTGTTTTTGGAGTTATTTTTTTTGTTTTTTCAAACTTTTCAAATGATTCTCTCATTGAAAGACCAACTGCTACTGTAAAAAATGGAGACATTTCTCTTAGATAATCCTCAGTAAAGAGTTTTGGATTAAATTCAACTCCTTTTATAAGAAGGTCATCAAGGATAGAATCAACTTTTAAGTATGATTTAATATAATCATTCAATCCTTTTATTTTTGATGTTCCTCCTCCAAGGATAACGATAAACTCTTTACCTGAAAAATTTGGTAATCCCTGATAATAGGTGATTGATCTTCTAATTTCAAGTGCAAACTCTTCAATAAGTGGCAAAACTGCTTCTGTTATTCTATAAGTATCTGTATCTTTTGAATATTTTTCAAGATTTAAATCACATGCCGTAACAAGATATGTTTCAGCATCTTTTTCACTTACTTTTAATGTGTCCTGTATAATCCTCATTAATGATTTTCCACCAAAAGGTATAACTCTTGTAAACCTTAAAACACCATCCTCAATAATGTTAATAGAAGTAAATGAATGGCCAGAATTTACAAGTATGATAATATTTTTTAAATATTTATTGCTATAAGTGTAATCAAGAAGTCTTAATTCAGCAAAAGATTCTATTTCAATGGCAACAGGCTCAAGTTTTGCAAGTTTTATAGCACTTACAATACTATTGATAATATCAAGGCTTGCTGCTGCTGCAATAATAGATATTTTTTTACCTTCGCTCTCAGGCAGTGCACCAAGAACTTGATAATCAATTGATGCTTCTTCAAGTTTAAATGGAAGAATTTTTTGAATTTCCCATTTAACAACTTCATCAAGTTCTGATTCTGGTAATTTATCAACAGTTAAAGTTCTAACAGTTACAAGTTGCCCAGATACTGATGTTACAACTCTTTTCCCTAAAAATGAGTACATTCTAAGTAGAGTTCTTATTGCTTCTGCAATATCATCTGGATTTACAATTTTAGCATTTTCAATTGCGCCTTTAGGAGTTGGTAGTAAGCCAATATTTACAAGATTTAACCCTTTTGTTGTCTCTTTTAACTGGGCTATTTTTATATATCCAGACCCTAAATCTAAACCAATTAATGGCGACTTTCCGAATAAATTAGCCATAGTTATCCATATTATAACATTAAATTATAATAAAATCTAATAATTTGATTTCCAAACAAAAAAGTTATTATTCCTGATATTGCCATAAAAGGACCAAAAGGAAGAGGTGTTTTTCTTGTTGCTTTTTTTGTCAATAACATATAAATTGCTGGAAAGAAACCTATTAAAAATGATAGGAAAAACCATGGAATAATTTTTGGAAAACCTAAATAGAGACCAAAAAGAAATGATAAACTAAAATCTCCTCCACCCATACCACCTTTTGATAAGATTATTATTAAAAAGAAAATCAGTGGTGCAATAATAACTCCATAAAGAGTATTTAAATAATTTTTTTCTATTATAAAGAAAAAAATGCCAGCAAGTAATCCAAAATATAATGGCCCATTCTCTATTTCCATAGTTTTCAAATCTATTATTGAAATAACAGTAACAACTGAGGAAAATATTATGAATTTTAAATAATAGATCGAGAATCCATAATAGATAAAAGAAATAACAAAAAATATCCCGGTTAATAATTCAATAAATGGATACAAAAAAGATATTTTTGCTTTACAATATCTACATCTACCTCTTAAAAAAATATATGAAAAGATAGGAATTAGATCAAAAAAACCGAGTTTATGTCCACATTCAGGACAAAAAGACCTTGAGAATACTACCTCAATTTTTTTTGGTAACCTATAAATAAGAACATTTAAAAAACTTCCAACTATAGTTCCAAGAATAAAGTTGAAAATAATATTATAAATCAATATCAATATCCTTTTTTAAAATTAAGAATCTTCCACAATTCTCACAATTTATAGATTTATCACTGTTTTTCAAAATTGATATCATTCCATAAGGTAAAATCATTCCACACTCACTGCATCTATCATCAATAACAACAGATATTATTTTTCTTCCAAATCTATTTATATTTGATTGGTAAAAATTAATTAAATCCTCTGGGATTTTTTTAATTAATTCCTCCCTTTTTTTAATAAGTTCATTTTTTTCAATATTCAATTTTTCTCTTTCTTCTTTTATTTTTTCCTCCTCTTTACTCTGTTCCATTTTTTTAATATTTAATAACTCCATTTGTTTCTTAATTTTTTCTTTATTTTTTTCAATGATTTCATCTATCTCAATAATTTCATCTTCATGCTTCTTTTTTAAATTTTGAATCTTATTTATTTCACTTTGAATTGAAGTTAATTCCTTCTCATTTAATTTTTTTCCTGAAGAAAGAGTTTCTTTTAATTTATTACCTCTTTTGTTAAGTTCAGATATCTCTCCTTCTATATTTTTAACTTCGAGTTCCTTTTCTTTTATTGAATTTGATAATTTTTTAGTTTCCTCTTCTAACTTTTTAATTTCAGATAAAATTTCATTTAATTTTTTTTCAAGATCATTATTCTCAATAAAAAAAATTTTTAAATCAAGCGATTGGAGTTTGTATAGAATGAGAGATTCTTTCTTGTTTAATTCCATATATTTATCTATCCTCTGGTGGGCTCGCTAGGATTCGAACCTAGAACCTAGTGGTTATGAGCCACCCGCTCTACCGTTGAGCTACGAGCCCCTTAATATAATTATAAAAAATTTTATTCTTTTGTCAAATTATATAAGGTTTATTTAACAATTCTATGGATGAATTTAAATTAATAATATGATCTCTTGCAGATTTATTACCAATTTTGATAGATTTTTCAACTGAAAAATTCTTATATAAACCATATAAAAATCCACCTATAAAATAATCTCCTGCACCTATATCTAATTTTAAGATAATAGGTTTATTATCTATTTTTATCTCTTTACCATCTGATATAAATAAAACAAAATCTTTAGTTGTTATTATACATTTTTTATAATTTTCATTTAAAAATTTTATAATTTTTTTCAAATTTTCAGATTTTACAAGTAATTTTGCTTCATCAAGGTTCATAAAAATATAATCAAAATAGTTTAATGATTTAATAAATTTTTCCATTTTTAATAAAGGAAGAGATAGGTTTATTGAAAGAATCTTTTTATATTTAATTATCTTTTTTAAAAACTCATAATTTATTTCATTGAAAAAGATATAAGGAGAAAAATGAATTATCTTAGCATTTTCAATACTCCTTTTAACTTTTGGAGTTAATGAGAAAGATGGATCCTCTTTTTTAAGGCCAACTATTTTTATCTCATCTTCTGAAATTATATATATAATTGAATTTGTGAAGTTACTTCTTTTTATTAAATCCAATCCAAAATTTTTTGATATCTCATTTTTGATGCCTTTTCCAATGATATCTTCACCTAAAAAGGAGTATATTTTTGGTTGAAGACCAAATTTTTTTAAGGAATAAGCAACATTCAAAGTCACTCCACCAGGTTTAATAATGTATTTATCCGTATGATATTTATTTTTATAATAAACATAGATATCTAAATTTATTTCACCTATCAATAATATTTCATCCATCTATTAAACTTTTTAATAAATTTAAGGTTTTTAAATCTTCAATATACATATCATCTCCACCCGGAGTTTCAAGAATCATTGGGTGTTCTTTAAATTCTTTTGAATTTACCAGAAATTTGAATGGTTCAAGTCCCAAAAGACCTTTTCCAATATTTTCATGTCTATCGACATTTGATGAAAGAGGTGTTTTAGAATCATTTAAATGAAAAACAACAAGTTTCTCAATCCCAATTATTTTATTAAAATCATCTAAAACTTTTCTGAATCCTTTTTCTGTTCTTATATCATAACCCGCCTCAAAAGTGTGTGCTGTATCAAAACAGACAAAAACTCTATTTTTTTCTTTTACTCCATTTATAATATCTCTTAAGTGTTCAAATCTAAAACCTATATTTGTCCCCTGGCCTGCAACAGTTTCAAGAGCAATTCCAGAACCACTTACTTTTTTAAAAACAATATCAATTCCTTTTATTATTTTTTCTATTCCTTTTTCAATTCCCTCTCCAAGATGAGAACCTGGATGAACAACTTCAAATGGAATTTTTAGTTTTTCACATCGATTTAGATCATCAATTAATGCATCAGTAGATTTTTTAAATATATCTTCATTTGGGGATGCAAGATTTATAAGATATGATGAATGTGCAACAACTTTTTTAATTTCTGTTTTTTTTAAATTTTTAAAATATTCTTTTATCTCTTCATCTTCATATGGTTTTGCACTCCATTGTCTCTGGTTTTTGGTGAATATTTGAATGGCATTACATCCAATTTTCTCCCCATTTAAAGGAGCATTTTTCACTCCACCTGCAATTGATACATGAGCACCAAGTAGTCCCATAGAATTATTATAATAGATTGTTGACAAATTTAATAGATTTATATAATATATTGTTAAATGAAAAATATAAAAAAGGAAAAAAGATTTTCAAACAAAACTCTTGCAAGACTTGCTTTATATTACGAAATTTTGATTACTCTGCCATTTAAAAAAAGATTAATATCAAGTGAAGAGTTAGGTAGTCTTGCTGGTGTTTCACCATCTACAGTAAGACAGGATTTTCTTTATTTTGATGAAATAGAAGGGAAAGCAAAGATAGGTTATGAAGTAACAAAACTCAAAGAAGCATTGAAAAATATATTTAAATTAAATTCAAAAACACATGCAGTTATCGTTGGTGCAGGAAGTTTAGGTCAATCAATCGCTGGTTATGATTCTTTTAAAAAAAGTAAAATTATTTTTGATTCTTTTTTTGATAACAGTCCAAATAAAATTGGAAAATTGTTTAAGGGAATTTTTGTAAGAGATATAAAGTATTTAAAAGATTATCTTGATGAAAATAGAAGAATAAAAATTGTAATTATATGTGTTCCACCAAAAGAGGCACAAAATGTTGTAAATATGATAATTGATTCAGGAATTAAAATGATCTGGAATTTTTCACCAACAATTTTAAAAGTGCCTCCTGATGTTTATGTTGAATATGAACATATCGGTGTAAGTTTTTATAGATTACTCTTCAAAGGAAAGGGTTTAAAAAAGAAATAAGATGAAAATTCCACCAGTAGGTCTTATAATAAAAGATTTTGAATCTTTAAAGAAGAAAGTGAAACTACTCACCTCTTTAGAAGTGAGTGAAATTATTTTGATGCAAACAATTGAAGGTCATGCACATAATGGACATGGTGAATTTAATGGAAAAAAATTTGTAGATACAACAATGAATGATATTGTTTTTGCACTTGGTCTTGATCAATTTGCAATAAGAAATGCAAGACAAGGATTGATTGATGAAATTTATGATTTTACTGATAGAGTTATAAAAGGCGAGAAAATTAATAGATTGTTAAATAAAAATGGAGAGCCATTATTAAGGGTTCCGATATTTAATAATATAGAAATAGAGCCAAAAGATGTTCTTATAGGTCTTTATCTTGGTGGTCACATGGATGATTATGATACAAGAAAAGAGGTTGAGAAAATTTATAATATAGAAATTGGTGGCGGAAAAAATTATTTAGTCGATTTTAAAGTGATGGAAGAACTAAATATTGATGGAGAATATCTCGCTCATGAGAACAATGAGGATAAGATGGAATATTATAAAAAAGTTGGAATGTTACTTGATATAAATGAAGATGATTATGAAAAATTTTTGTATCATCCATCAATAAGATTTCAATATATAAGACAAAAAAAAGGAGCAGGCGTTTCAGATGATCTTGCTGTTATATTTGGTGGTAAACTATTTACAAAATCAGTTGCACTTGGTGTTTATCTTGCTGATGCAATAGATACTCTTGATAAATATACCACAAAATTTTATGAACAGGATTATAATCTTGCAAAAATAATAGAACAAAGTGGAATTATAAAAGTAAGTAAAGAAGATTTATATAAATTTATATATTTAATTACAAATCCTTATAAAGATTATCCTGATTCATCTCAAAGATATTTTCTTGAAATAAATGAAAAATATAATATAACACCACTTGAAAGTCATTTAATGTTTATTGAGGGTTTGAAACCTCCAGAATTTGAAGTTGCTTTTGAAAGAGAATCAAATTATGTCATATATAATTATGTTGAAGAAAAATTGAAAAGTGTTTGATAATATAATTGGTCAAGATATACCAAAAAGAATCTTAATTAATATTATAAAAACAAAGAAAATTCCAAACTCATTTCTTTTTTATGGGAAGGAAGGAATTGGAAAATTACTAATGGCAAAAGAGTTTGGAAAAAAAATCAATGAATATGAAGAAAAGGAGTTTATAAAGGATGTTTATATTTTTGAAAATGATAAAAGTATTGGAATTGATGAAATAAGAAAAATAAAAGAATTGAGTTTAATAAATCCAGAAAAAAATTATAAAATAATAATAATAAATGATGCTCATAACCTTACACAGGAGGCATCCAACAGTTTTCTAAAAGTTCTTGAAGAGCCATCAAGGAGAACTATTTTTATTCTAATAACGCAATATCCAGAGAAACTTCCAGATACAATAAGGTCAAGATGTTTTAAGATTCAATTTTCACCTATTGATAGAGAATCAATAAAAGAATTTTTGACTCATAAGATTGATGATAGTGAAAAGATTGATCTATTATCAAGAATTTGCGATGGAAGTTTGAAAAAAGCAATATTACTCCTCGATGATGATTTTTTTGAAAAAAGAAGAAAAAGAATTCTCTCCTTTCTATCATTTTTAAAAAGAGAGAAACCCTACATTGAATTTTTAAAGGAGATATCATCAGAAGAAAATATAAAAGAAGTTATTGTTTTTTTTGAAGAGGTCATATCTGATATGATTATTATGAAAAGAAGCACAGATGAATCACTTATTTTGAATATTGATTTTTTAAAAGATCTTTATGAAACGCAGATTCTCTTTTCAATTGATAGTTTATTGAAAATGGGTGAACTTCTTTTTGATTTTGAGAAAGAAATAGAATATAATATTAATTTAACACTTTTAATTAGGAATCTTCTAATAGGCTTTTTAGAATTAACTGGAGGTATATATGTATAGATATATATATGTTAAACTCATTTATCTTGACAAAAGGAACTATTTATGCGAAATTGATCAGGATATTGCTTTGAATAAATATGAAAAAATTGTAATAGAGAGAGATAAATGTGAAGAGGTTGGGGAGGTAAGATCCAATATTTTTGAATCAGAAGATAGAAAAGATTCAATCTGTAAATTTATAAGAGTTCTAAATCAGGAAGATGAAAAAAATCTTCATGAAAACATAAATTTAGAAAAAAAAGCACTTGATATATGCAAAACAAAAGTTGCAAAATATGGACTTAATATGAATTTAATTTTATCTCACTATTCACTTGATAGAAAAAAATTAACATTCTATTTTACTTCTGATTCAAGAGTTGATTTTAGAAATCTTGTAAAAGATCTTGCTTCAACCTTTAAGACCAGAATTGAGTTATGGCAGATTGGACCAAGAGATGAGGTTAAAATTGTTGGTGGAATTGGAGATTGTGGAAGAGAACTATGCTGTTCAAGATTTTTATCAGATTTTAAAACAATAACTCTTGAAATGGCAAGAAAGCAGAGTTTAAATGTTAACCCAAATAAAATTTCTGGAATATGCGGAAGATTAAAATGTTGTTTATATTATGAATTACCAATATATGAAGAACTTGAAAAAATTTATCCATCAATTGAAGATGAAGTTGAAGTAGAGGGTAAAAGAGGAAAAGTTTTCTCACTATCGCCTTTTAAAGGAACAATTTTTGTTGAATTTCCAGATGGTTTACAGAAAGAATATAAAATCGAAGAGGTAAAAAGATTAAAATGAAAACTAATAAATTTTTAAAAATTCTAATATGGTGGGCCTCTCTGGACTCGAACCAGAGACCTCATCCTTATCAGGGATGCGCTCTAACCAACTGAGCTAGAGGCCCTTATCCATATTATAAAAACTTTTATCCTGTTGTCAAGTTGTTTTGTGTTTCTTCATATTTGTCAGGTAGAGAGAAAAAACTTACAATCTGGAATATAACACCAATAAGAATGATTATAAATCCTATACCAAATAGTATTGTCAAGATTGATCCAATAAAAATTAGTAGACCTGCAACTTTGAAATTGTCTATTTTTATTTTTTCAGTGATTTTGTCAAAACTATTTTTAGTAAATAATCCAGCAACTATTAGAATTATCCATACAATTGCAAGAATCAAAAGAACAATCCATATTTTACCATTTAAACCTGTCAAAAATTCCCTTATTTGAGGTAAATTTCTAAATGGATGTAAATTTCTTACACCAAATCTATCAAATCTATTCCAGTTTTTAAAACTATCAAACTTATCAAGATTAGGAATTACAAATTTAAATGCTAAAACAATAAAACCAATGATAGCAGTAACAACAGATATAAAGTATAGAATTATAGAAACCAAATAATCATTAAATATTGATTTTTCTTTAACTATTTTTGATATTTGACTTATAGAAATTGCAGTAAGTATGATACCAACAATGGATAAAAGCCAACCAATAACCGGGATTATAAAGCAAAGTAAAAATATTGCTCCTAATCCTCCTAAAATCTTCGCCTGTTTAAGTTCCATAAAAACCTCCTTATAAATTCAATCTAAAGAAATATACTAATCATATTATAGAAATGTTACAAAAATTAATATCTGAAAAATACTCCTATTCCGCCATTTAAATCAAGTGTTTTTGCATTTTCTCCGTGAACTATATATAGTTCACTCTTATATTTTTCTCCCAATTTATGTATGTGAAATCTTAAATCATCTATCTCATAATCTTTTGAATTACAATTAGGGCACGATTCTTTTTCAATATAAACATAAGAACAATTCTTGCAAATATTTACCAATTTATTAAAATTTTCAGACAAAACAATTTTTTTAACTCTTCCATCCTGTATGAACTTTAAAGATGAGGATACTCCAACACCTGCAAGATTACCTGTTGATGATCTATCAAAAAGTTCATTCAGAATGATTTTTTCATCATTATTTTTTATTTCATTTAATTTTTCAATAGAGATATTTAGAATATCCTGCATAGATGCATTTGATGGAGTCATAATTTTCATAAAAATATCACTTTTTGGTTCAATATTTATAAAATCATCTATTTTTTCCTCACTATCAGAGGTTACAAAAATTATCCTTATATTCTGACTATTTTTCAATACATTTGATTTGAAATCTTTTAAAATTTTATAGATATGTAAATCAAATCTTTCTTCAAAAGCATCTTTTAAATCTCCTCCACCAATTGAACCAACAGTTACACTTCCTTTTGGAGTTGAAGGTGGCATTATATGTTTTCTTCTCCAGGAAGAAGTATCAACTGATGGTACTGTTTTAATAGTGCCACTCTCTTTATATAAATTGATTCTATAAAATTCAAAACCATTTAATGAAATATTAACAATCCCAAAATCTGGATTTTCTATTAAAACCCAGTAAAATTGATATAAATTAGGCAAACCAAAATAAATTTCGTTTCTTAATGGAAAATCATAAAAATATTCATAAACCTTTTTCGGTGTTGAAAAGATAAAGATAGATTTTCCTTTTATTCTGATTGCTTCAAGATGATTTAATAGATTGTTTTTACAAATCGTAAATATCTCATAATCATTTTTATTAATTTTACCTGATAGATTCTCAATACTTTTTTTAGCAAAACTCAAGAGTTCATTTTTAAAAGATGTAACATTAATGTTTGAATAAAATGAGATGCCTTTTTCTTCTTTAAATTCCAATAGTTCTTTAAACTTTTCAAATATCATAAAAGCCACCTCCTTAAATTTTCTTAATTTAATTTTAACATAATGAAATTTATAATATAATTTAATTTGATTAAGATAGTTTTAAGGAGGAAAGAATGAAAAAAGGTAAATTTTATGGAATAATAACTCCTTTAATTACACCCTTTAATGATAACGAAAAAATTGATTTTGAGAGTTATAAATTTCTTTTGAATTTTTTGAAAGATAAAGTTGACGGAATTTTTGTTAATGCAACAACCGGAGAATTCACCTCTTTAAGTTTAGATGAAAAGATAGAGATTTTAAAATTTGTTAAAGATATTGTAGGAAATAATGTTAAACTTTTTTCAAATATAACCTCAACATGTTTTAAAGATGTTGAAAAGTTGATAGAAGTTTCAAATAATTTAAAATATGATGCAGTTGTTGCAATACCTCCATATTTTCTTATACCTAATAATTTGGGAATGAAAAACTATTTTCAGTCAATAATAAAGATTACAGAAATACCTCTTTTAATTTATAATATCCCTGCCTGTACTGGTTATTCCCTTTCAGTTGAAATAATAAAAGAAATTGCTTTATCTAATGAAAAGTTAATAGGAGTTAAGGCAACAATAGATAGTTTAAATTATATTAAGGATTTAATAATTTCAATAAAATCAAAAAGAGAGGAATTTTCTGTTTTAACAGGAGTTGAATCTTACCTTACACCAACTTTAATTTCAGGTGGAGATGGTGGAATTGTGGCGCTTTCAAATTTTGCTCCTCAATTAATGAGAAAAATCATATTCGATTATGAAAATAAAGATTTTGATTCATTGATTGAAGATCACAGAAAAATTTTAAAACTATTTGAAATATATAAGTTTTCTTCATCTTTTGCAGGAGCAATAAAAACATCTTTAAATATTCTTGGTTTTCCAATAAAAAGAAAAGTCAGAACCCCATTAATTGAAGATGATGAGAAAAGTTTTGAAAATATTAAAGAAATATTAAATTCTCTTAATTTAATCTAAATAATTTACTTTTATAGATAAAAATTTTAAATATATCAGTTAAAAATAGAGTAACAAAAAATGAATATAAAAGAGCAACCAAAAGATGAAAAAATGAAAGTTTTGTTAAGAATATACCAAACAGAACAAAGATTGATGATAGAAATATATCAAGGATTATTGATAGAATTAAAGTTTTACTTGGCTTTGAACTGAAGAAAAACCTCTCCTCTCTAAAGTTTAAAATGTTGAAAAGACCAGAAACAACAAGAATGTAAAATATAAAACTTTGAATTTGCTCATAAGGAAGTTTTAAATATTTATATCCTAAGTAAAGAGCAAAGAATAGTTCAATAATTTTAATTAATCCAAATGAGATAGATATAGAAATCAATTTTTTTAAATTCCATCTTTCAGGTTTTTTATTTGGTATAACATTATCTGTTGCAATGGACATTGTTACAAAATCATATAAAAGTAGTATAAGAATCATTTGTGTTGGAGTAATAATTGGCTTTTTATATATAAGAGATGCAATAACAATGAAAAATACTATTTGAAATGTTTTAACAATTTTATTTATTATCCATAGTACTATTCTTTTATAGATTTTTCTTCCAATTATTATTAAATCAACTATGTTAATCAAACCAGGTTTTGTTAATATTATTTTGCTTGATTCTTTTGCAATATTTAAAGAATTGCTAACTGCTATTCCTAAATCAGCCTTTTTTAAACTTGGTGCATCATTGGCACCATCGCCTGTCATACCAACAATATGTAATTTAGATTGATAAATTTTAACAATATTAAATTTGTCTTCAGGTAAAACTTCAGAAAATACATCTATTTTTTCTATATCCATATCATCTTTTAAATCTCTTATATTTACTACATTTTCTCCAATTCCAACAATTTTTGCTATTGATTTAGCAATATAAAAGTTATCACCAGTTATCATTTTTATTGATATTCCCATATTTTTAATTTTTTCAATGAAATCTTTTGAATCTTTTCTTGGAAAATCAAAAAATGTGAATAAACCAATAATTTTGTTTCTATCATCATCTTTTATTGAAAGCGCTAAACTTCTTTTTCCATCTTTTGCAAAATCTTGAACCAATTTTTCAATCTTTTCTTTATCATTTGAAACATCATTAAGAAAAATTTGAGGAGCGCCTTTAAAGATTTCTATCTTTTTTCCATCTAAAGAAACTATTGCTTTTGAATATTTTTTTTCAGGATCAAATGGAAAATATTGAATCAATTCATATCTATTTTTTACTTTTTCTTTTGAATATTCAACAATTGAAGAATCAATTGGGTCATTTGTTACTTTATCAGAACATAAATAAGCAAGTTCTAATAAATCATCTTCTGAATAGTTATTGTCTAAAATAATCAAATCGCTTATTTTTATTTTATTTTCAGTAATTGTTCCTGTTTTATCAACACACAAAATATCCATCATCGCACTGTTTTCAATTCCATCAAGTTTTCTTATAAGAACTCCATTTTTTGATAATTCAATTGAACCTAAAGATAGAGCAAAAACCATCATGCTTGGAAGAGCAACGGGTATAGATGCAATAAGAAGGGTTAAGATTGTTGGTAAAACTTGAGAAATTGGGGCTTTAGATAAAATTAAATGAACTAATAAAATGAAGATGAAAATAGAATCTATAAAAAGTAGATATTTTGTTAAACTTAATGTTATCTCTTCGATTATTAATTTTGACCTTCCTTTTTCAATCAACTCTATAGTTTTACCAAAATATGTTCTATTGCCAGTAAGTAAAACTTTACATATTGCTTTACCTTTAACAACTGAACTTCCTGAAAATATTTTATCTTTTGCTCCTTTTTCTTTTGGAATTGATTCTCCTGTTAACATTGATTCATCAACAAGTATATATCCTTCAATAATTTCAGAATCTGCTGGAACAATATCTCCAATATTTATTTTTATTATATCTTCTGGAACGATATCTCTTGATAAAATTTCACTCCATACTCCGTCTCTTAAAACTTTGACTTTTATTGGAATTTTTTCTTTTAATGATTCAACTATTTTTGTTGCTTTAAATTCATTTCTAAAACTTTGTACTGCATTAAATATTAACAACATTAACATAAATATTGCATCAAAATAATTTTTCAAAATAAAAGAAACTATTATTGTTATCTCAATGATATAAGATGTTAAACCAGTGAATTTTTTAATAAATGTTAAAACTATATTTTCTCTTTTCTCTATTATCTCATTTGGACCAAACTCTTTTAATAATCTTTTAACTTCTTCCTGTGTTAATCCTTTTAAATCATTCATTTTTTTTCAAAATTATTGTAAATTTTGTTCCTTTATTTTCTTCACTTTCAACACTCAATTTTGCATAAATTTTCTTTGAAAGTTCATAAGCAATTGAGAGACCCAATCCTGCTCCTCCACTTTCTCTTGAACGGGATTTTTCACCTCTATAAAATCTATCAAATATATAAGGTAAATCTTCTTTTGCTATTCCAATTCCACTATCTTCAATAGAAATATAAACATTATCATTGTCACTCTTTACTTCAATTATAACATAACCATTTTCCTTATTAAATTCAATGCCATTCTCTAATATAATAGATAAAATTTCTTCCAGAATTGAATGATTTGTGTAAATTTCAATTTCATCACTTATATTTAACTCAATTGATATACTCTTTTTATTTGCTAAATCAATGAATTTATCTTTTAAATCAATAAGTAAATTTTTTAGATTTACTTTTTCCTTTTTGTCTTCAATAATATCTCTTTCAATTTTTGAAATAAAAAACATTCTTTTTATAATATTTGTCATTCTTTCAACTGAACTATTTATAATATTCAATTTTTTTCTATAATACTCAATGTCATCTATATTCTTTGATAAAGCAACATCAATATTTGCTTTAATTGTTGAAAGAGGTGTTTTTAATTCATGTGAGGCATTTTCAGTGAATTCTTTAAGTTTTTTGTATGATTCTTCAATTCTTTTTACCATTTGAGTTGAAAGTTTATATGAAATATAGATTATGAATAAAAGAATAAATGGAGTTACTGATAGAAAAGAAATTAGAACTAAATTTAAACTATCTTTAACCTCATCATATTTTCTTGCAACAGTTATAAATAGTGGCATATTTTTAATTTTTGTTGTATATGCTTTAAGTTTTAAACTCTCTACTTTATTATTCACCTCTTCATTATAAGTTCCATATGAAAATTGATTTTCCTTTATCTCAATCTCTTTTAAATCAATGTTTCCAAATGTATATATTATATTTTTATTAAGATCACTTAAAATTATAATTTCGTCATTTCCCTCAAATGGAGTTTTTTTATTTTGGACCTCTTTTAAATTTTCAAAGAAAAGATCTTCTTCAGTTGAAAGCAACTCATTTAATGTTATATTTCTTTGCATTAAATTAGAATCAAAATTTTTATAGATGGCTTTTGAATAAATAAAATAAAAAGAAAAAATTAGTATAAAAATTATAAAAAGATTTATCAATGAATAGATAAGTGATAATTTAATCTTTTCTCTCTTAAAATCATCTTTAATTTTCATCAATTTCAAATCCTATTCCTTTTATTGTTTTTATAATATTTTCATTTTTATTTTCAATTTTTCTTCTCAAATTTTTAACATGAGTTCTTAAAGTATCAGACCAGAGTTCTGAATTTTCATCCCAAAGGTGATTTTCGAGTTCCTCTTTTGAAACTATCTTTCCTTTATTCATTGATAGATAGAGTAAAATCTGATACTCCTTTTTGGTTAGTTCAATCAATTTTCCATTTTTATAAACCTTATTTTTTGAAGTATCAATTAATATGTTTTTGATTTTAATTATGTTTGTTTTTGTTTCTTTGTCTCTTCTGATTAAAGATTTTATTCTTGCAAGTAGTTCTCTAAAATCAAATGGTTTTGTTAGATAATCATCTGCTCCTAAATCAAAAGAGTTAACTTTGTAATCAATACCATTTTTTGCTGTTAGCATTAGAATTGGTGTTTTAATTTCCTTTTCTCTTATCATTTTTAATAATTTTATTCCATCAATTTTTGGTATCATTATATCAACTATTATTAAATCATAACTTCTTTCAATTTCAATTTTATCTATCGCCTCTTCTCCATCAAAAGCCTGATCAACTGTAAAAAAATTATCCTCTAAACCTTCTTTAATAGCATTTGAAAGATCCTTTTCATCTTCAACCAACAAAATTCTCATATTTTTAAATTATAACATTAAAAAAGGCTCTGGGAAAAATCCAGAGCCTTATAAATATGCTTGAAGTTCTGAGGGTTTTAATCAACAGTTTCATCTTGAATTGAATCAGTATCATTTGTATTTTTATTTTCTTCTTGAGATTCATTTGCATCATCATTTTCAATAGTTAATACTTTTCCATCTCCTGCATCAACTTTTATTTCAAATACTTTGCCATTAGAATCTTTTATTGTGACAGCATAAACTACATAACCATTTTCGTTTTCAAGTGATGTTTTAATTATTGTACCTTGAATTTTTCCTAAAGCAATTTTTTCTGCTTCATCCTTAGAGATTTTAGCATATTTACTTAGCATTTCATTCTCACTCGTCTCATCCATTTCCTGTGTATCTGTAATTTTAATACTTCCTACATAATTTGGTTCGTTGACCTCATTTTCATCTTGGGTTTCTTGAGTTGGATTTGGATTTACTGCAAACAACTTTCCTTTTAATCCTAAATACCCAACTGTTGAAACTACTAACCCTAAAAGTAATGCTCCTACCAATGCTTTCTTTTTCATCTTGCACCTCCTTAGTGCTTTAAGATTTTGGAAGTTTTAACTTCCATTCTTAATTTATAAAATTCAATATGAAGAAAGCGTGAAGAATTTAGCCATTAAATTTTTTAAAATCAATAATATGAATCCTTAATATTTAAGGAGATTTTTCATTAATTTAGACAAAAATACTTGACAAAGATTTGTCTATCTTGTATTATATTTAAAGACCTTGGGCGGGTAGTTCAGCGGTTAGAACGCCTGTCTTACAAACAGGAGGTCAGAGGTTCAATTCCTCTCTCGCCCACCATTGGTAAGTTAAAGTGCCGAGGTAGCTCAGTTGGTAGAGCAGAGGACTGAAAATCCTCGTGTCGGCGGTTCGATTCCGTCCCTCGGCACCATTTTTTTGAAACCTCTTTGTTCTCTTTTTCAATAAAATTATATTCAATTAAAGCACTTACCCTGTTGATTTCCTTAATAAAGAACTTTGTATTAAAAATTACATTTATTCTTAATTTTTTCATTAATTATAAACAAATAAGGTTCCTTTTAGCCTTATTTTTATATTTTTTTCAAATTAAAATATAATAATTTCTTGAATTTTAGTTAAAATACTTAAATTTCATCTCTTCCTTATTATTGAAAAAATTTTATTTTTTTAATTTTGAAATTTTCTTCTATAATTTTTTAAATTTTTCATTTATGAATCTCTTAAAGAAATAATTTGAATTATATTGCTTAAATATTCATCCATTTCAATTCCTTTTGGAATATATTTATCTTTAAATTTATCAGAGTAATTTTTCATTAAATAACCTACTAAATTTTTCAATATTTCTTCATTCCCTTCACTACTAATAAATTCATTATAATAATCTCTTATATTTCTATCTCTTTTTAATAAATCCAAAAAAATTATTGTGAAATTTTCTTTAAATTTTAAAAGAAAAGTTCTCTCTTCAATTACTGTTAATAATGTTAACCAAATATCATCATATTTTAAAATTAAAAGATCATTTACAGTATAATCTTTTTCAAATAAAATTTTTGGAATATCATCTCCATAGTATGTTCCAATTTCTACATCTAAATTTTTTATTTTAAAATCAATTATCAAATCACCAGTATTTTTTTGAATATTTACTCCATTTGTTTGTAAAAATCTCTCCAAATCTTTTAAACCTTCAATGTTTGAGGAATAAAATCCATATTTTCTATCATCTTCCAAAGTTGCCTGAAATCCATTTATATTAAATAGAACTCCTAAATATAAATGCAATTTATTAATATTAAATTCTTCTAATAGTTCTATTAAAGAAAGATACCTATTTTTATTTCTATAAACCTTTTTATCCAATAAAATTGAAATTATATTTTTAAATTTTTTTGTCCATACCTCTCTTCTTGCAGCGGTACCACCTGAATCAATTCTATTTTTCAATTCCATAAAAACAACTTTATTTCTATCTTTAAAATAAGAACCTAAATCTATAGTTTCATCAAAATCAATAAGCCAATCATATTCTATATTTCTTAATTCAATTTTCTCTTCACTTGTTAACCCATCTATAGTGAAAATACCTCTTTTTCTATATAAAATAGGATTAGATAACCATTTTGGTAATTCACTCAATTTAATATCCAAAGAGCAATAATCAAAAATTGAAGATAGTTTTTTCTCAATATATTTACCTCTTCCACCTTTGCTTGCTTGATAGTATGATGTTATTCCAATTAAAGATTCATAATATTCTTTTATTTCTTCTGGTACACTCTCCAATCCATCAAAAATTTTTGAAACAGGATCAAAAGAAATCTTTTCTATATCAATTGCTAATTCTATTAAATTATTTATTATATTTTTATATGGATTATAAAGAAGTAGATGCCCAAAATCTAAATTATCCTTTTTCTTAATACATAATAGATTCCATTTTTTTATCATTATTCACCTTTTGTACAAAGTATAACGCTTTCGCCCCTTATCGCTCTATTTCTTGTTCCTAATAATGGATTAAAAATTAATTTTTCAAATTTAAAACCAACTTCCTCACAAAAATTTTTAGTTATCATTGTTGTTGGAATTTTTTTGCCATTAACTGTGCTATCTCCAATTATTATTGCAAGTTTTCCATTTGGCTTCAATGCCCAATAAATATTTTCAATTGATTCTTTTAAATCATCATAATATTTTTTAACTTTATCTGGTAAATCTCCATAATCTCTTTTAGGTTTTTCATTATTTTTCATTCCTAAATATTTTGATTCAATTTTTTTCATATCAATATTTAAATAGTCATATGCAATTTTATCTTTTCCAACATAATCTATAGAAAAATAATAAGGCGGACTTGTTATACATGCATCAAACTTTTCATTAAAATCATTAAATTTTTTGAATTCAAGTATATCACCCTCTATTAATTTTGCTTTTTCAAATTTAAGATTGAATTTGTTTTTAATTTTTAATAATTTTTTATGACATTCTTTAATATAATTAAATTTTTCAATGAATAGAACAATTTTTCCTTTTTTGTCATATCTTGTAGTTCTTAAAAAAGCATCCATTGTGTCAAAATAAATAATTAACATTAATTTATAAATTGTAGAATTTGGATAATCCCATTTTTTACTTTCTATATCATTTAATATTTTCTGAAGATCATTTATAGTGAAATCAAAACTTTTTTCATCTAAAAATATGAGTTCATTTTTTAACTCTGAAAGAATAACTCCTATTGGTGTAATATCAATACCAACACTTTTAATTCCCATAAGAGATGCTTCGTGTGTTGTTGTACCAGAACCATTAAATGGATCTAAAATTAATGAATTTTGATTTAAATTAAAAGCATTTATCAATGACCTAACTAATCTTGGATAAAATTTACCTTTATATGGGTATAAATTATGAAAAGCATATGCATTTGTATCATTAAATTCATCAACAAATTCAGCATATAAAGTTTTTTCACCATCAACTTTCTCAAGGTGTGCAATTCTTAATTTTATTAATTCTGGATCTCCTTTGAAATTGACACTTCTATTAATAAAATCAATTGAATATTCTTCAGTTAATCCTTGAAGTTCAAGATCTAAAAATTGTAAATCTGCCAATGTTTGCATCCAAAAACCAAAGATTGTTTTTCCTTTAGGGTTAATATAATTTCTAAACTCTTTTGAATATGAATCTATTATTTCATCAAAAGACGGAAATTCGTACGTATTAAACATTGTTTCTTTTTTATTATTTATAGTTCTTTTTATCATCTCTCTACTTAATTTTAAAACTTTTTCCTCTTTATTGCCATTATTACTTTGTATAATTTTATATCCATATTTGGAGTGAGTTCAATGGGCTCATAATTTTCATTCGCTGGAACAAGAAATATTTTTCCATTCTCCTTTTTTAATCTCTTGAATGTTACTTTATTATCAATCATCGCTATTACAAGTGAACCACTCTCAACTGGTGAGTTTGCATTAACAAGAATAATATCTCCATCTTCAACTCCTAAATCTTTCATTGAATCTCCTCTTACAAATAAACCAAATGAAACTCCTTTTGATTCATTCTCAGGAATTGTTATTGAATCAATTGGCTCTAAAATATCT
>Ga0078972_1003956_pt1 | contig 42523 bp, 31 predicted proteins | sample YelNatPaOPGAMG01_FD_67568 | JGI IMG/M metagenome (GOLD analysis project Ga0078972, IMG submission 67568) | Hot spring thermophilic microbial communities from Obsidian Pool, Yellowstone National Park, USA - OP-RAMG-01 (SPADES assembly) (version 2) | ecosystem: Environmental > Aquatic > Thermal...
GGAATTGGATTTATAGAAATGAATGATGTGAAAAATGCACTGGAAGTTTTAAATAAAAGTGCAGAAATTAGATTAAGAAATAAACTCCCTGATATTGCTTTTATTTACATGAATCTTGCCAAAGCTTATTTAATGGCAGGTGATAAAATGAAAACCGAGGAATATTTTAAAAAAAGCATTAACACTTTTATAAAAGATTACGGTCCTGATTACTACCGTCTTGCAGAAGCATACTTTGATTATGGTGTATTTCTAAATAATGAAATGAAATATGATGAGTCTCTTTTAATTTTACAGAAAGCCTTAAAAATCTGCCTCGATAAATACGGACTTAATCATACACTTTCCTCCCTTGCCTACAAGCTTATCGGCGATAATTATTTTGCCAGGTCTTCACCCGATTCGGCCCTGATTTATTACCAGAAATCCCTAATAGCAATTGTACCCGGATTTAATAGTGCGGATATTAAAGATAACCCTTCAATTGACTCATCACTCTTCGATATCCGCCTGCTCGACAACCTTAAAAGCAAAGCCCGTGCTCTCGAAATGCTTGCGGAACAAACACCCGGTAACAGCCGCAAGACAGAAATAATGGAAAAAGGTGTCGAAACAATCGGGCTTGCACTTCAGCTGATAGAAAGAATCCGCAAAGGGTATCCCGATGAAGAGAGCCGCTTGTATATCGCTGAAAATGAAAAAGAAACCTATGACTTTGCAATGAACCTGACTTACAAGCTTTATACGCTCTCACAAAGTGAACACGTTAAGCAAAAACTCTACGAAATTTCCTGCCGGTCAAAATCTGCTGTACTTAGAGATATACTCACAGATTATGAGCTTCAAAGAGAAGCAGGTATACCCGATAGCCTTACCGGTAAAATAAACTCCCTCACAGCAATGGCTTCGGCTTATAACAATCTTATCCTTGAAGAGACCCGGAAAACAAAACCCGATTCGGATAAATTAAGACTCTGGAAGAATGAAATCTTCAGGATGAACCGCGAAAAAGAAAAAATTATTGATTTTATCAATACAAATTTCCCTTTATATACCAGTCTCGTCCGCAAACTCGAACCTCTGCCTCTGAGTACAATACAGAAACAACTTGAAAATGACGAAACAATTCTCGATTATTACATGTGTGTTTGCAAGGAAAAAACTGACAGGGCGCTTTTCATCTTTATTATTACACCAGAAAGTCTGAAGTTTTTCAAAACAACTGTTGATTCAATCTTTAATGAAAATATTCTTATTTTAAAGAAAGCCTTTACAAATTTCAAACAGAATACTGGTTCCTCTCCAAATTTTACCCAAATCACAGGTGCACTATCATATCTGTATGGAGTACTCTTCAGTCCCGTGAAAGATAGCCTTAGCGGCAACAGGGTTATAATTATTCCCGATGGAGAAATTTCGCATGTTCCCTTTGAGGCACTCATTGAAACTCCACCGCAATCCGGCATGGAAAGTTATGATGGTCTTTCTTACCTCATAAACAAATATGTGTTTTCATGGGGATACTCTTCTTCAATGATTAAATCTCCAATGAAAAAAAGAATATGGCTGAAAGTCTATGCTTTTGCACCCGATTATTCTGCCTTTGAGACGGGGAGAGGTAGGGTAGAGGCTCTTAAAATGGCTGTAGAAGAGATTAAATCTATTTACCGGTGGTTCAAAGGGGAAAGGTATACCGGAATAAAGGCTACCGAAACAAATTTCCGAAATGCAGGAAAAAATATTGGTATACTGCATCTTGCCATGCATCTCGATACCGATAGTGTAAATTCAAAGTATTCATTTCTCGTTTTTGATCCCCGGAAAGATTCCCTTTCTGACGGAAAACTTTATAATTATGAAATCAGTCTCAGCAGAATAAAATCACCGGTTATTGTACTTAGTGCATGCAATTCAGGTGGAGGCACTTTCCATCAGAGTGAAGGATTTATGAGCATAGCCCGCAGCTTCATTCTTGCAGGTGCATCGTCAGTCATCAGAACTTCGTGGGAAATCAACGATGAAACCAGTGCCGAAATCATGACATCATTTTATAAATATCTTTCGAAGGGCAAGGCTAAAGATGAAGCTCTTCGCCTCGCAAAACTCGAATATGTGGCCACACATCCACCGTCCTATACAAATCCTTACTATTGGGCTGCATATGAAGTGTTAGGCGATAATGCCCCGGTAAGAAACAAAAATAACCGCATACTGGCTGCGGTTATTGTACTGTCTGTTTTTGCGTCTTTATCTTTTCTTTATTTAAGGCGGCGTAAAATCTTTCCGGCTTTGTCGCGGAAATAACCCGGGGAATCTGCCAGCGGTTTGAAACATTCAATCGCTTTTTCTTTTTCTCCTGTCTTAAGATATGCAAGTCCAAGATACCACCGGGCTTCCTTACCGAATTCAGCCCCTGCACCTGCAATGTCATCAAGCAGGTCAATTGCTGAGCTGTAATTACCAAGTGCCATATAGGTGATGCCCAGGAAAAACCTTGGCTGTACAGCAGTGTTGCCGGTATTGATTGCTTCATTAAACATAAGAGCTGCACCTTCATAATCACCACTCCTGTATTTTTGAATGCCCGATGTATAACTGTCTGAATAATTGCTACCCACACCTCTGGTTACAGGAGAAACCGTTGTTAGTGGCTGATAGTATGATGAAAACAATTTGTCGGCACTGACAGGTGATTGTAATATTCTTAATGTAACAAGCAGGCCTATTACGGCAGCAGCAGAAATTCCTGATAGTCTGATAATTCTGGCCACAGGTCTTTTTTTCTGTAACTGATAGATTGGCTTAGGTTCAGATACTTCTTCCTGAATTGCTCCTGTTATAAAATCTCTTCTCTCCTTTGTTTTTATGTCAGACTCACCTGATTTTTCTTTTTTGTCATTCCACTCCTTTACCCACGATACAGCAACATTATCCATATTCTTTTCCTTGATTTCCTTCCTGATCTCCCTGATAGCTTCCCTCAGTACCCTTTCCTGCTCAGCTTCTTCAAATGCTTCAGTTACAAACTTTGCATTATCCCTGCTCCATAATGGTTGTGCCTTGTATTCTTTTATTGTTTCAAATGCAAGATTATTTGCATAATCGTAATCAGGATCATTTCTTACTTCTTCAATATCAAACATTGCAGAAAGCGTATTGCCAATCTCCTCAAAAAGAATCTGATCATCCGGGCTGATGGCAGAAATATTATCAAGCCATTCTTCTTTTGATTCAAGGTATATATCTCTTCCTGCTTTAATATTTTCTGTACTGTCTGTCATTCTTCTGTACACTTTTTTCAATCTTTCCTTAATAAAACTGTATCAGGTTATTTTGATGAATTATTGAATGGTTTTCTGTGCAATGTTTTCCAGTTTCATCAGCCTGATGAAGTCAGGATGATTTTTGACCTTCTCTGTAAGTTCCGACTGGGCTTCGCTTTTTTTCTTCCTCACATACCCATAAGTATAACCTAGAATTTCTGCAACCTCAGCCGGAGATTTATCCTGCCAGTATAGTTTAAGTATTTTCTTGCTTACATCATCAAGCGATTCAAATGCCTCTCTGAAAATATTCTGATATAGCTCATTATCCATTTTTTCTGCCAGGTCTTTTTCAGGTTCATCTTCTGATTTGCGAAGCATGTAATTCGCAGCAGCCTTTCTCTTCATAATAACCATTCTCCACAGGTTCTCACAGATACAATAAAGAAAAGTTTTGAATTTGCATGTTAGTGTAAATGCTCTGTTGTCAATCTTTTCCAGAATTATCATCAAGCCTTCCTGAAAAATATCACGGGCATCTTCGGATGTACCGCCCATCTGTGTAACCATAAGCCGTATCATAGGCAAATATCTGTCCGACAGATATTTCACCACATAACTCTGGCGGTTGCGCAGGCATTCAATTATTTCACTGTCAGTGTATTCTTTCAAAACTAAATGATATTTTTCCTACTCATTGAAAAGTATCTCAAAGATATAAAAAAGAATTTTTCAATTCAATAAAAAATTGTTTCAAAAATCAGGTAACAATTTCATGCCGGTTTATATTAAACAATAAAATTTAATAAAAGAAAAAGAATTTAAGAATAAGTTTAAGTGGCATCTTTTGTTTTTTCCTGAAAATGGAAGGAGCAAAGGTTGTATTTATTTATTAATAATCTGAGATTCAGGGAAAAATTTTGAACAAATATGTCTGAATTAAGTAGATTTTCTGCTTCTGATCCGAAGCTGCTGAATGTCTCAAAAAATGACCCGCCGGTCGACTATAATACGTTTATAAAACTCATTGAGAATTCCGGAGGTGTTCATTACCAGATTGTTTTTAACCGCTCTTCTGAAGAACAGTCAGACATAATTGCCGGAAAAGGTTTTACAGAACTGTTAGGCATTCTTCCCGGCGAATTCAGCGAAAAAAAATACAGGGAAATGATTGAGGAAATTATTCCTCTTGAGAACGACATACCTGTAGATGTTATCGAAGCGAGAGAAAAACTAATGCTGGGAAAAATAAAAAATTTCAGGGCAGAATTGTATTTAAAGACATCTGACGGAGGTAAGAAATGGATTTATGAAACGGCATTTCCTGAAATTGACCCGGTTACAGGCGAAGTAAAAGGAATAAACGGTATATTGTTCGATCTGAAAAAGTGGCAGAATCTTGTTCAAAAAACTTTTCAAAAAGGTAAAACCATGGAAGACAAGGACTGTTTAAAAATAGCTTTTCTTAGAAATGTATCTCATGAAATAAGGACACCATTGAATGCAATTATCGGTTTCAGTACTATTCTTGATGATCCTGCCTGTGACTACGAAACCAGAAAAGAATATACCGGTATTATTCTCCGCAGTGCCGATAACCTTCTTGAAACACTTGATGAAATTGTTGAAGCATCATTAATAGAGGCTGGAGAAGTAAAAATAAGAATGGAAAAAACAAATATTAATCTGATTATCAGAGAAGTCTTTAACCGGATGCACCTTAAAACTTCTGAAAAAGGTATAAAACTGTCGTATAAAACCCCTCTCGCTGATGATGATGTGATTATTTTAACCGACCGGCATAAGGTTCTGAAAATTTTGCTTAATCTTGTCGGCAATGCTATAAAGTTTACTGATTCAGGTGAAGTTGAATTTGGCTATGCCGTATCTGGCGGTATGGTAGAATTTTATGTCTGTGACACAGGAAATGGTATCCCAGTAGAATACCACGACCGTATCTTCGATAATTTTTTCCAGGCCGACAGCAGTCCTTCGCGCATGTACGGAGGTACCGGACTGGGACTTTCAATCTCAAAAGCCTATGTCGAAATGCTTAACGGTAAAATCTGGTTTTTTTCAGAACCTGGCGCCGGAACTACTTTTAACTTTACTATTCCTTATATAAGATAAGAGACTGAAAATTTCAGACAATCTTCCCGGGTATTGTGAAACTGAAGAGACTTTCTTTTCCTTCTTCGCTCTCAACCCATATTTTCCCTCCTTGTTTCTCCACAAATTCCTTACAAAGAAGAAGACCCAGACCTGAACTTGGTTCACCTTCTGTACCGGGCCTATTTACATTACCGGTTAAACTGAAAAGATGCGGAATCATTTCGGACGGAACGCCAATACCTGTATCCTTTATTCCAACCTTAATGAATTTTTCATCACTCTTCTCAGCCGAAACTGTTATTTTACCACCGGGCGTAAATTTGATTGCGTTTGAAATGAGATTCCGGATTACCGTTTCAATCATATGAATGTCAGCCTCAACTTCTGCACCTGCCGGAATGTTTAGTTCAATTTCAATATTCTTACTGACCGCTGCGGCCCTTAAAGGTTCAATTGCTGTTCTAACTAGTTCCGGAAGTTTCACATTCTTTATTTCGAACTTCAATACACCCCTCTGAAGCCTTGACCACTCCAGTAAATTTTCAAGAAGTGCATAAATACTCGAGGCTTCCTTGTTTAATTCCTTTGAAATCTCTCTGATCTCCTCATAACTCATATTCTGAATTTCTTCTGTCAGTATCTTTGTTGCTTCCATAAAAGCACTCAAAGGACCTCTGAGATCATGAGCAATTATCGAAAAAAACTTGTCTTTTTCAGCATTCAGGGTCTCCAGTAGTTTGTTCTTGACCTTTATCTCCTCTTCCGATATTTTTCTTTCAATGGCAAATGCTATTTGCCCGGCAATTGACATCAGAAAATTCACATCACTCCCGGTATATACATTTTCCTGTTCATAATGCTGCAATACAAGTACTCCTATTATTTCAGCCGGAGATCTGAGAGGAACACCTATCCATGAGGCCGATGGTGTTCCTATTAATTCAATTTTACCCTCTGCGACCAATTCATCTGCCTTTTCTTTCGTAAGTAACAGAGGTTCACCGGTTTTAAATACATAGGAAGTACAACTCTTGGTTAATGCTGAAGGCTCCGGAATCAAATCATACTTGTCAGCAAAATAGGGAAAACTGAATAAGCCTGTCTTTTTATCATATAATGCCACAAAACAATTCTCAGCATAAACTACTTTTTTCAACGATTCATGAATAAGTCTCAGAAGTTCGTCAAGGTTTGAAGTGGTAGCTACACCCTGTATTATTTCGAACAATACCTGCGATTCAGTTTCCTTTCTTTTACGTTCTGTAATGTCACGCCCTATACCCACTATACCTGTAATTTTACCGGTCGAATCTTTCAAAGGGACTTTTGTTACAAGATTCCATCTATACACACCTTCTATTAAACCTCGGGATTCTTCATGATTTATTAAAGGTATACCGGTTTCAATAATTTTCTGTTCATCTTTTTGAAACTGTTCAGCTAATTCCCTTTCCAGAAAATCAAAATCGGTTTTTCCTAAGACCTCGGAAATTTCATTCTTATTGAATCTTTCAACTAGGGCCTTATTGCATAAAATGAACTTTCCGTTTATGTCTTTTGCAAATATCCTGTCAGGAACTGAGTCTATCAATGTTCTTAAAAGATTTCTTTCCCTTTCAAACTCTTCTTCAGTCTTTTTAATATTTGTTATATCCCTGGTAATATTTAATATATAAGGTTCTCCTTCTATTTCAATTATGGTGGCAGACATTAGCCCATACACAAGACTTCCATCTTTTTTCCGAAAAAGTGCTTCAAAATTTTCAACTTTTCTTTTCTCTTTAAATTCTCTTACCAATTCATTTCTCCTTTCAGGCTCATGCCAGATGTAAAGTTGAAGTGTGCTTTTCCCTATAACTTCTTCTTCGGTATAACCTGTTATTCTTGTAAAACCCTCATTTATCAATACAAATAACCCATCTGACAAACGGTTTACACTTACGGAATCAGGGTTTGTCTGAAACAATTTCCTGAACAATTCTTCACTTCTGGAAATCCTTTCCTCAACCTCTTTAATCAAAAATGTATCTTTTTTGTAAAACTCTTTTAATGCCTCATAATCCTTTGTTAATTCTTTAAGAACCTGAATTAATTCCTCCCTTGAAAGATTGTCGTAAACCATATTGTTGAAATAAATTACAGTAACAAAAGTAAATGATTTTGTTTATTTTTGTTCCATCAGTTACTTTGAAGCTCTTTTAATAACTTTTTTCATGATAAAAATTCAGGTTATATGTCTTTTATTGTTCCTGTTTATCTGTTCCTGCAAAAAAGAAGGATATATTTATAATTACCCGGCAGATGTTAGTTTTAAAATTTCAGCAAAGCTTCTTAAAGAAAAAAAAATTGATTGTATCAAGACCGACAGAAAAGGAAATATTTATGTCGGTTCGGACAAAGAGATGTTTGTTATTAAGGGGTCTAATCAAGAAAGTTACAGCATAGGATCTCCTGTGCTTGATATTGCTGTTGGACTTGATAATATTATATGGATCGGTACCTCAGGTAAAGGCCTTGGACGTTTTGACGGGAAGAAATTCACTTGGTACAACAAAGAAAATTCAGGACTTCCCCGCAATTATGTTGCGCAGGTTGAAACAGACTTTGACAACAGAATATGGTTCACATGCTGTGCCAATAAAACAGGAGGCCTTGGAATATTTGACGGGCACCGTTTCGATTTTCTCACTCCCGAAAATTCTCCCCTGAATCAGAATATTATATCAGATATTGAAGCAGGACAGGACGGAGCGATTTATATAGCAACCTCAGGCATAGTTTATCTGACCAATATTTACCGTATAAAGGGAAAAACATGGCAGTGTCTTGGAGCTGAGGAAGGTACTTTTTACTGGGTCAACTCTTTTACAATTACTCCTTCAGGCAAAATTTTTCTTGTGGAAGACTTTTCATTATCATCTTTGTTTCAGGAAAACAGATTATTTTGCTTCGACAATAATGAATGGTATATAATAAATGAAAATGGTCAGCCTAAAATACCTTATATGGCAGTGATTAAGTCGGACAGGCGCAACTATCTATGGCTGGCCGGATATGAGAAAAACTCAGCTGTTTTATATGTTTATAACGGAAAATCATGGATACATTCGCCTGAAGGTCTTTTCCCTGATGATATTATTAATGTTATTGAAACTGATTATGAAAACAACATATATTTGGGCACCTATAAAAACGGAATATTTATCCTTAATCAGAAATAATTATGATGAAAAACAATTTAATCCTTTTGATTCTGTTACTTATGTTAAGCCTTTTCCCAACGAATGGACAAATGGCTTTAGGCTACAATACTGACGGAAACACACTGTCTCTTTCCACAAATCCTGATAACAGAGTATGGGGTGAGTTCAGGGTTAACACAAAATCTTACAGTCAGGCCCCATGGTCTTACAGCGACCGCGGAATAACACAGGTTTATGCCCTTGCCGGTATTTTTAACGCCCGCAATGTTATTTTATATGCAGGTGGGGGTGTTGGAGCAAATCTTCTTGCAAACGATGAAAAATGGTTAAGCGTCAATATCCCGGCAGGGATACGAATTGCTCCGTTCACAAAATTTCCCGGATTCATTGTTACCGGAGAATATAATCCTATGCTGGTTGTGGCTGAAACCGTTCCAATAATTCACTCAATGTCAATAGGATTGCGGATTTTACTTTTAAAGGGAGAATAAAAAAGCATGATTTTCAGTTAAACGCAGGAAATCTTCCACAGCAGTTTTTATATTTTTTCCCGCTTCCGCATGGGCAGGGATCATTTCTTTGCGGAACCTGTGGTTTTATAACCTGATTTTCCTTGTTCCTGATCCATTGCATTACATTGGCAGGTGCTCTTTTATTCTTAAGTTCTTCGGCCATAAAATCCATGTAAGGAGCAACATGATGATAAAACATTTTATAACCTTCGCACAGATAGTTCAATCCCGGTTCACCATCTTCGGAAACAGCTATACGGTGTTTCGGACATTCGCCGTGACAGGCAAAAAGCACATCGCATCGCAGACATTGCCGCGGCAAACCGTTGCGTTTCTTAATGCCGAAGTCAAACTGGTTCTGTGACTTAGCCATTTCAATCAACGGCTTTTCAAGTATGTTGCCAAGATAATACTCGGGAAAAACATAATGATCGCACGAATATACATCGCCATTATGTTCCATAACAAGAGCGTCGCCACATGTTTCAGCAAAAACACATACGCCAGGCATTTCTCCCACCCAGTTTGCAAGCGTTGAATCAAAAATCTGCACGTAATACCTTGCAACATCGTTTCGTACCCATTCATCAAAAATGGTAATCAGAAATTTTCCGTAATCTTTTCCGTTAACCGTCCATTTTGCTACAGGAGCTGTTCCATTGTATTCATTCGAAACAAGTTTCAGCATTTCTTCCGGTACATCGGAAGCAACACGTTCAACAACCGGAAGGAACTGCATAAAAACACTCCCGATACTTTTAAGAAACCGGTAAGTCTCGGATGCTAAATGAACATTATAATCATTTACAACACTGAGTGTATTGAATTCAACCCTTTGTTTCTGAAGCAGTTCAATGCCCTTCATTACCTGTTTAAAAGTGGGCCCTCCCGATGCTGTCTTACGGTAATGGTTATGATTGTGCTCTGCACCATCTATTGATATACCTACGAGTATATTATTATCTTTAAAAAATTTACACCAGTCATCATTAAGTCTTGTACCATTTGTCTGAAAAGCATTTTCAATTCTTTTCCCGCCGGCATATTTTTTCTGAAACTCTATTGCTTTCCTGAAAAAATCAAGCCCCATCAGTGTGGGTTCTCCTCCCTGCCATGTAAAAGTTACAACAGGTACCTCATTTGCTTCAATATACTGTTTTGTAAAATTCTCAAGCAACTCCACGCTCATCCTGAAATCATTCTTACCGGGAAATAACTTTTTCTTTTCAAGGTAATAGCAATAAGAACAATTCAGGTTGCAAACCGAACCTATCGGCTTCACCATTACATTAAAAGCTGTGGGCCGCCTTAGTTTAAGGGCATCAGTAAAAAGAATCGCCGGTTTTTTTCCTGTCAAAGCCATACGCAAAAATAATATTCAATGTCAATAATCCCAATTTTTTAATAAACTAAACCGTTATTCTCTATTTTTATTGAGACTGATCCAAAAAGTAAAAAATATTGTAAATCCTGTGTCGTCCTGAAAATGGAATAGAGGGGAAAATATATTCTTCCCTGAATGAACACATATTCAGAGTAAATTTTTATTCAAAATACGGGAGAAACTCTTTCAGATTATAAGTATTACATAATCCGCGGAACTCTTCAAGAAGATCTTTATTAAACTTGACTCCCATCTCTTTTCTTTCCATCCAGTTATAATATTCTTTTTCACCAGCAGTATATATTCTGTCATGTCCCGGCATCTTTCTGGAGGCTCTGAGTTCCCGGAGAATATTGCCGGTTGTTTTCTTAAAATCTTCAGGGTCAGCAAACGAACTGATATTAATTGCAATAAAGAAATGTCCTAAATGTAGAGGACTTTTTTTCCCATCTTTAATTCCTGTTATCAGTTTCATATAATCATTCTGTTGTAATGCTGATGAGAGAATTTCAACAACAGTCGCATAACCATATCCTTTGTATCCGGCAGTTTCTTCGCCTATACCTCCGAGAGGAGCAAGTGCTGCCCTGCCTGCAGTAAGGTCTGCAAGTACTTCATTTGGATCAGTCTTGCTTTCTCCGTTCTCATCAATAACCCATCCCTTTGGCAGTTGCTTGCCTTCACGTGCATACAATTCTATTTTCCCTCTTTGTGTAACCGAAGTGGCACAGTCGAGTAAAAACGGGAAAGGCTCATCAGTGGGCATACCAAAAGTAAGAGGATTGGTTCCCAGCATATTCTCCACACCAAATGTAGGAGCAATTGACGGCCTTGCATTGGTTCCGGTGATGCCAATCATGTTCTCCCGAACAGCCATCAAGGGATAATACCCGGCAAACCCGTAATGTGTAGAATTACGTACAGCAACCATACCCATTCCATATACCTTTGCCTTCTTAATAGCTATTTTCATTGAATTGTAAGCGATTACCTGCCCCATTCCATTATGCCCGTCAATAACTGCCGTAGCCGGACTCTCCCTTACAATTTCAATTTTAGTAACAGGCTCCTGTATCCCATCTCTCAGACGGTCAAGATAGATAGGCTTAAGCCTGTTCACACCGTGAGAATCAAACCCGAACCTGTCAGCCCATAGAATAACATCCGACACTATCGCTGCATCCTGTTCAGGCACTCCTGAGTTGATTAATACTCTGATAATAAACTTCTCAAGAACTTCAAAACTTATGTACTTGTTTTCCATGTTATGATTTTTAAACCAGATTTTAATCCTTCATTTATTTAATGTAAACCAAAAATTAAAATATGTATTGATTGAATAGGTTAAATATAAATATTTGAAGTTATTTTCCAATACAGAAGTTCCTGAAAATATTGCCAAGAATTTCATCAGATGTGATCTCACCGGTAATCTCTCCAAGATAATGAATCGCCTGCCGTATATCAACTGCTATCAGATCTTCAGGAATACCCGATTTCAAACCTTCCTCCACCCGTTCAAGACTGCTGCTTACATTTATCAATGCCTCATAATGCCTTATGTTGGAAATAATTACATCACCCGAACTTAACTTTTCCTTTTCAACTATTTCACCCAGTCTGATCTTCAATTCATCAAGACCTATCCTCTCCTTGGCTGAAATAAAAAGAAGCGATTCATTCTTTTTAAGCCTGATTCTCTTCATAAGGTCTTCTCTTGATTTCTCAGGATAAAGGTCTGTCTTGTTGATAAGGATTAATAGATTTTTTTCCGATTCCCCTGCAAGCCCCCTAAGATAATCTGCCCTTCTGTTTATAGCTTCAGGTGTATCATTTGCTTCATCAACAAGAAGAATAACCTGCGCTTGATTAATTTTTTCATGTGTTTTTCTTATACCAAGTATCTCAATGGCATCTGATGTCTCCCTTAAACCTGCTGTGTCAATAAACCTGTACCCTATGCCGTCTATAATAATTGTATCCTCAATAAAATCTCTTGTCGTACCGGGTATATCCGAAACAATAGCCCTTTCTTCCTTCAGCAGTGCATTCAGAAGTGTAGATTTTCCTGAATTGGGCTTTCCTGCAATAACAACCGGTATTCCGTTTTTTATTGCATTTCCGAGCCTGAATGAAGATGCAAGCTTATCAGAAAAATTTCTGACTTCACTTACAATTTTCAGAAGCTCTCTTCTGTCAGCAAATTCAACATCTTCCTCACCAAAATCAAGTTCAAGTTCAATTAAAGATACGAAATGAACCAGTTCCTGTCTTAATTTTTTTATCTCTTCAGAGAAACCTCCCCGCATCTGTTGAATAGCTATCCGGTGTGATGCTTCCGATGAACTAGCCACCAAATCAGCAACAGCCTCAGCCTGAGAAAGATCAAGTTTCCCGTTCATAAATGCCCTCATGGTAAACTCTCCGGGATGAGCTGCTAAAGCACCACCCCGTATAAGCAATTCCAGAATTTTCTTTACTATGTAAGGAGAACCGTGACATGAAATCTCTACAGAGTCTTCCCCTGTATATGAGTGAGGCTCCCTGAAAACCGAAACCAGTACATCATCAATAACCTCTTCATTATCTTTAATTTCACCATAAACGATGGTGTAACCTTTTTGATTTGTAAGTCTTATCCTGCCGGAAGCCGGACTGAAAATCTTCTCGCAAATCCTGAGACTCTCAGGTCCACTCACCCTTATTACTGCTATTGCTCCACCAGCTGCAGTCGCAGGCGCACATATAGTTTCTCCTTTTCTTAGCATCTGTAAAAAGTTTCCTGAACAAAAATAATAACTTATCAACACAGCTCAAATAATTAAGCTGTAATAAAAATTCTGCCTTTGAAACAAAATCTGAGATTGTTTCTGATTCTTCAGTTATTTCAGGGTTGGTTGAAATATTTACCGTTCAAGATTCTGGAGCGTAAAGGCAGAATCATCAACAACGGCATTCATGATAATGTTTGTGAATTTTATTACCGAACTCCTGCCATTGGCAAGATTCTTAGCCTTCATTTCACTTATAAGATATTTTCCGTTTTCGCCAGGTTGAACCGAAACTACTTCAATAATTTTAAATAGCTTATTTTCACGATCATAAAACTCCATTTTATTGATCTGATAATTATTTTTGTTTAAATAACTTACCTTTCTGTAAAAACCATATTCTGCTATTTTCTCATCTCCTTCAGGTATACTCTCTATTATCCATACATCATTCATGCCTGAACCTTCAATATGCCTTGACCTGAAATCCGACAAAGCAGGAGAACTCATATCAGAATTGGTGAATTCCGAATTCATAAAACTTTTCCCTTTTTCAGAACTAACTATCCTTCTGGTTTTTTTCAGGGCTGGAAGATATATCCACATCTCATCCGGAGTTGTCTTGTAATCAATAATTAACATTCCTGTTCCTCTGATATCTGGCGGATCAAGAAATTTAATAAGCCTTTTTTCGGTCCCATCAGAATAACTTCTGCTGACCATTGATATGCTCCGATTTCTCACTAAACCATTCTTTTCAGTTATAATGAGAGAAATATTGGCCTTAAGCGACCCCATAAGAGTAAGTTCACGGCTTTTCTCCATTATCGTGGTTGCATCAGGCTGCTGGCCCAAAACCCTTAGAAATTGTAGAAGAAACAGGTATAACATTAGCTTTGTCTTCATCGTTTATGTATTGTTTAATGTGTAAATTTTTCTCTATAAAACGCGGATGGTATTTAACAATAAATGCAGGTACAACAAATAATGATCCTGCTAAACAGGCTGCAATTGAAATAACTACCAGATAACCGAAGAATTTTATTGAGATAAATCCCGAAAATATCAGTGCCGAAAAGCCAGCCATTACAGTAAGTGCATTTATTACAATACTTTGTCCTATGGATGTCATACTTTTTTCAGTAGCTTTTTTATAATCTCTTATTTTACTGAATTCAAGGTTAAACTTCCATAAATACTGAATAGTAAAATCTACTCCTACACCTATCATTACCGACGACAGTAAAGCTGTTGCAGGGTCAATTGCAATATTTGAAAAACCCATAAACCCGAACAGAATAACTATTGATGCTGCAAGAGGAATACTACCGGTAAGCCCTCCTTTTAAGGATCTGAATATAATAACCAGAAGAATGAAAACAGCAATTAGTGCAAATATAAGTGAAAATACCTGTCCACGGATAAGCGAACCGGTAAAATCCGACATTATAAGAGCATAACCACCTGTTGTAAGCTTTGCAGGAATTTCTTTTCCTTCCTTCTCTATAATAGCTGATACCTGATTTATGACTTCCATGGAAGGATCTGAAAGTCTTATTATAATATGGGCCTTACTATTATCCGTATTAAGAAGTTGCTTGAAATCCTCTGCGTCTCCGCTCATATAATAAAGTTCAAACATCTGGGCAATAGCCTCCCTCGATTCAGGTATTCTGTCATATCCTTTTTCATCCTTATTGTAAAGAGCCTTGCTCATTTCTCTTACAGCCTGAGAAATTGAAAAAACCCTTCCGACCCCATTTACAGAGGTAATGCGGCTGGTCAACCGGTCAATTCCCGACATCACATCAGGATCTTTTATATCACCCGAAACCATAACAGATATTGTCTGTGACCCACCAAATCTTGAATTTATTATATCCGATGCTTTTCTTAACGGATGACTTGCAGGGAAAAAGTGCTCCTGATTGGCATCAACCCTTATAAGTAATATCCCTGAAGCAAAAATCATTATTATACCCATTGAAACTATCAGCACCTTACCCGGATGATTAACTATGAGCTTTGATATCCGCTTGAAAAAATCCGACATATTTTGATTTACTTTTCTGTCAAATCTTCCGGAGAGTTCAGAAGTTTTATTGACAGTTAACAATGCAGGTACCATAAAAAGACTCAGCAGAAGAGCAAGGGCAACACCGGCCGAAGCAAGTATCCCTACCTGCCGGGCCGGTATAATCGAATGGGTTAAAAGCCCCATAACTCCTGCTATTGTGGTTAACCCGCTGAAAAGTATCGGAACTTTCAGTGAATCCATTACTTTTCCTAAAATCTCCGACCTGCTACCATTATTTTCATAAACCAAACGTTTATAATAATTTACAAGATAAATTCCGTAATTATTGGCAACCGCAATAAGTATAACCGGAACAAGCAGACTTATGATAGAAATCTTCCATCCTAATAGAGGTATCAAACCCATACTGACCCCAGTTGAAATTATAATAACGGTAAAAGGAATATATACACTACGCCATGAGCCAAGCGTGATTCTTAGAATAAGTACCATTATAAGCAGTGCTGCCGGAATAATTACCATTACATCTCTGTTAACATCCTTCATAATATATCTCCTTATAACAGGAAGTCCTCCTGTCATTACTTTACTGCCGGCACCTGAAGCTTTAATGACAGAATCTATTTCTCTAAGTATTACAGTCTCAGCTGTTTTGTCCGACAGCGTCATAGTTATAGCCGCAGTATTGAGATCTGAAGAAAAAACAACTTCATGTAAATAAGTATTTGCATCTATTTTTGACTTAAGCTCATTAATATCATTCTGATTCTCAGGAATTCTACTCACCAGCCTTTCAGCAACCATCATGCCATCTTCATTTCTTATTGTCTTCATATTGAAAGGAGAAATAACTGACGATATTCCGCTTATTTGCAATAATTGTCCTTCAAGTTCTTTTATCCTGACAAGATTCTCCTTTGTAAAAACTGTATTGCTGTCACTATAAAGCAAAACTATCATATCCTGACATCCAAACTCATTCTCAATGGAATCAGTGCGAACTTTTGATGGCAGGGTAGAAGGAATATAATTTCTTATTTCAGGATCTGTGCGGGCAAATGGAATCAGAAAAATAAAAACAATCCCGGCAATTGAACAGATACTTATTATCAGCCAGCGGTATTTTATGATAAAACTGCTCATATCCTTTCTTTCCTTAAAAATCAATCCTTAAACCTGCATAAATACTTTCCATAAAATCATTTATGATGTCATATAATGAGCCTTTTTTACCCGAATATATTTCTGCACCTATAGTAACTGTTACTCCATCAAATGGTTTTAACCTTATTTCGGGTATAAAAAGAAAATCACGGGAAGTAAAATTGTACATCACAAACGACGACGGAATAATTCTCCCATAACCAGATTCCCTTTCAATTTTTATTCCTGCTGAATGACAGGCTCTTTCATCCTGATAATTATATAACCGGTTAAATGATTCAGTCTGAAGCCGAAAATATTCCGGAATATTAAACTCAGGATTTATTATCAGCTTTGCAATCTCATCCGGACGAGGTTCAGTTCCGATAAGTGGCTCAACACCTAAAGGAGTGAAATCAGGAATATATTTGCCTGAATACTCAACCAGAAATCTCCAGTTTCCCGGATTCCATTCAACGCCTGCAGCCCATTTAATTTCAGGCAGAGGTACCCATTCATTGATTTTATAATCAAGATAAGGGGCAGAATATGCAACCTCACCCCTTAATCCAAACTGACTTATTACTGATTCAAAATCAATTCCGGCAACTTTTATTTTATAGGGAGTAACTTTCAGTTTTGCTGAAAACAAAGGAATTGTCCCCGACATATCCATGTTAAACTCCTTAAGTTTAATACCTGGCGTTGGATCATAACCATCAAACCATGTAATTCCAAAATCAATTTTATTGAGATGAATATTTGCCCTCAATCCGTACCCTGAAAGTTTTTTATCCGTAACAATTGATTTCAGCTGTTCAATTTCAACGCCTTTTGGCAGGGGAACAGGGTCAATAATAAGAATAGAGGGCCGGTAAAACGGAATATAAACTGCCTGAAAATCAAATTTGCCGGAATGGTACCATGTAGCGGAGACAAGAATATTTCCCATATCCATGTCTTCTCTGTCAGGTGACCTTAATATATAATTCTGAGGATTAAGCTTCGAAATTGTATTTGTAAAATCCGTGCGGCCCCATTTAATTATTTCCTGACCTGCAGTAATTTTGAAGGCAGAAAATGAAAATCCAGCATAAGCCTCCCTGATATTTATTGCATTTACAGAATTATTAAATTCAGCTCCATACCTGAATCTTATATCCGAATATGCCTTAAAATTATTATTCTTTGATGCCTCAAGCTTCAGACATACATCTGAAAATCCACTTGAAAAAGGAGGCCTGGTATCCTGGTGATTATTAATATCATAGTAAAATCCTCCTCTTATGAAACCTCCTGAATTAAATAATTTGCCGGAATTTTCAAATTCATTACCCCCGGTCTGACCATGCGCAACCGCAATAAATAATAATCCTGTAAGGAAAGTAAAACACAACCTGCGAGTCATCATTATTTCTTTTTCAGTCAAAGAAACATGATGGACAAACATGTTTCGTCCAGCCCGCTCGTATAAAACCTACCGAAAGATACAAACAGGTATTAGCCGGCAGGATTGTACTCCATTCAGGTTTTGTTTACCCTCATTTTTTCCCGGTACTCGCTTGGTGTTAAACCAGTATAACTTTTGAAAAAGGAATTGAAAGTAGCTTTTGAATTAAACCCTGCATCAAAAGCTATGGCCAGTAACGTGTAATTTTCATACTTTGGATCTGAAAGCCTAATTATTACTTCTTTTACCCGGTATTCATTTATAAAAGTAAAAAAGTTTTTACCGTATTTTTCGTTAAGAACCTGGGTGATATAATGGCGGGGAATACCTGTCCGGACCGATAGTTCAGTAATACTTAAATTATTGTTAAGATATGGCTTTTGCCTTTCCATGCAATCAAGTAACATTCTGAGATATTCCTCGGCCTGTTCTTTTTTCAACCCGCTCCTGATATATTTAACATTATTTTTTTTACCGTTTACATCGCCTTCAATTTCCTGTCCGAAAATTTTCGGCTGCTTGATTCCATAAAAACTATAGGCAAAAGAAAATAATGTAATGAAAAAGAATATAACAAAATAGGGGTCGAACGGAATATAATTTCCTATCATGTTTAATCCCCCCATAATGAACAGAATAAAATAAGCCGCATAGAAGCTTATTGAAAGAACTTTCAACCAGTTAAGAGTCAGAACACCTGATGTATAAGAAACAAGGTTCATAAGATTCTTCTGATGCCGTCTGATTTCGGCAAACGATAAAGCACTATAGGTTGTTATTGAAATAAAGAAACTTAAACCGTAAACAAGCCGGAGGGACAAAAACCTGTCATGAACAAAAAAATTTCTTAAATCTCTTACCAGAGGTTCTGTTCTGAAAACTACTGAAACAACTAAAAATGTAACAAAGGGTATAAAATGAAGAAGATTAAGCCAGTTAAACCTTTTACCGGGATCAGTAATAAACTTTACATAAAGGTACAAAAGCGGTCCATATGTAAACGTAATAAACTGGAATGAATACATTTCCAGCACCTTACTGTTAATAAGGGCAAAAACAAGTTCCAGACAAATCATGAACAACCATGCAGCCATTAATCTGTTGGCAACTGTTGCCGGCTTCTTCGTTGCGATAAGTAACCCTGCAAAAAATGACTGGGATATTCCCATGTACAATAAAGGCTCAATATATTCAATCATTATTTGTAATGATAATTCAGTAAATATAACCAAATCATGGTAAAATTTATTGTATTTTTGATTATTATTAACGAATAAAATATTATCTCATTTAATTCATAACAAATTTATATATAAATATATATGAGCATTCTTCTCAATAAAAATTCAAGAATAATAATTCAGGGCTTCACAGGTAGTGAAGGAACTTTTCATGCAACACAGATGATAGAATACGGTTCAAAGGTAGTGGGAGGGGTGACACCGGGGAAGGGTGGTCAGACTCATCTTAAACTTCCTGTTTTTAATACCGTGAGAGATGCAGTAAATACTACTGGGGCTGACGTATCGGTTATTTTTGTGCCACATCCTTACGCTGCTGATGCCATCATGGAAGCTGCAGATGGAGGAATAAAACTGATTGTTGCAATAACAGAAGGTATACCGGTTTTGGATATGGTCAGAGTAAAAAACTTTATCAGAAACTTTCAATGTGTGCTTATTGGTCCCAACTGCCCGGGAATTATTACTCCTGAAGAATCAAAAGCCGGAATAATGCCCGGATTCATCCACAAAAAAGGATCTGTGGGAATTATCTCCCGGTCAGGTACGCTTACCTATGAAGCAGTTGATCAGATTACCAGAATGGGTCTTGGCCAGTCAACATGCGTGGGAATTGGCGGCGATCCTGTAACAGGTACTTCCATACTCGAAGTCGTTAAAATGATGATGAAAGATCCGGAGACTGAAGCTGTTGTCATAATAGGAGAAATTGGGGGAAATATGGAATCAGAGGCTGCTGAATGGTATAAATTTAATGGTAATAAACCTGTTATAGGTTTCATCGCCGGACGAACTGCACCAAAAGGAAGAAGAATGGGACACGCAGGTGCAATTATCGGCGGAAAGTCAGATACTGCCCCGGCAAAAATGGAAATTATGAAAGAGTGCGGAATACATGTTGTCGAATCTCCTGCTGAAATAGGTATTACAGTTGCATCAGTATTAAAATCCTTCAGAAAACAATAAAAGCTATTTGTACTATATTTGCACACGTTAAATATTAAAAATATGAAATTACTCGAAGGTAAAACTGCACTCATTACAGGAGCTTCCAGAGGTATAGGAAAAGAAATTGCTCTGAAATTTGCCCGCGAAGGAGCAGATATCGCTATTACCAATATTGCCGATGATGAAGAGTTTAAGTCGGCAATTAAGGAAATTGAAGCTACCGGTGTGAAAGTAAAAGGATATGTCTTCAATGTTGCAAGTTTTGCAGACTCCCAGAAAAATGTGGATGACATAGTCAAAGAGTTCGGGAAAATTGATATTCTGGTAAATAATGCTGGTATTACCCGCGATACCCTTCTTATGAGAATGACTGAAGAACAGTGGGATCTGGTAATACAGGTAAACCTCAAGTCGGTTTTTAATCTTACAAAAGCAGTACTTATGCCTATGATGAGACAAAAAAGCGGCTCAATAATAAACTTAAGTTCAGTTGTTGGTGTATCAGGAAATGCCGGTCAGAGCAACTATGCAGCATCAAAGGCCGGAATTATCGGATTCACCAAAAGTATAGCCAGAGAAGTCGGCTCAAGAAATATCCGATGCAATGCAGTAGCTCCGGGATTTATTATGACCGAAATGACTGACAAACTTCCCGAAGAGGTTAAAAAAGAATGGGCTGAAAAAATCCCCCTTAAACGCGCAGGCACCCCCGCAGATGTTGCATCTGTTGTACTTTTTTTGGCCTCTGACCTCTCTGCTTATGTCACAGGACAAATAATAAATATTTGCGGAGGTATGCTTACATAATAAAATTTTTATTATATTTGTACCACCGCAGGGCGCTTATCCTTTTAGCACGAGGAAATGCAGCGAGACATATTTATTCCACACTTTCTTTCTAAAAATAGCGCCCTGCTTTTTTATTTTATATAAGCTGTTCTGAAAATGCAGAAACTTATCCTGATACTTATTATAATAATCCCTGTCGCAGGATATATAATTGAAAGGTATCTTGATTACCTTAATTCAAAAATGTGGACCCCGGAACTTCCCCCAAAGCTCAAAGGAATATGCAATGAAAATGAATACAGAAAAACACAGTTTTACCAGAAAGATAATAAAAAACTAACTCTCTGGACATCAACATTTAACCTTGCCATAATGCTGACAATGATTATCGGCGGAGGATTTGCACAACTTGATAACTTTGTCCGAAGTTTTATAAATCATCCAGTAATTGTTTCACTCATATTCTTTGGAATCATTGGCCTGGTTCTGGATATTATAAACATACCTTTCAGTTACTACGACACATTTGTAATTGAAAAAAAATATGGTTTCAACACTATGACCATCAGAACATTCATTGCTGATCATATCAAATCATGGATACTGGCATTAATCATAGGATTTCCGGTTCTTGCGCTTATTACATGGTTTTATTACAAAACCGGAACATCTTTCTGGATATATGCATGGATTCTTATCATTTTTTTTACGGTAGTTATTAATTTCTTTTATTCGGAACTTATTGTTCCCGTTTTTAACAAACAAACCCCCCTTGGTGAGGGTTCACTGAAAAGCAAAATTGAAGACTTTGCAAAAAGAATAGGTTTTCATATTAAAAACGTATATATAATAGACGGCTCCAAAAGAAGTACAAAAGCAAATGCATATTTTTCAGGTTTCGGACCCAAAAAAAGAGTAGTCCTTTATGATACCCTTTTAAAGGAACTTGATGAAGATGAAATAGTTGCTGTTCTTGCTCATGAAACAGGCCACTATAAAAAGAAACATATACTTAAAAACATGTTATCTTCGGTAATACTGACAGGATTCATGCTGTTTATATTTTCACTGGTTGTTGACAATCCGCTTCTTTCAAAAGCACTCGGAGCAGAAGAAGCAAGTTTCCATATGGGTCTAATAGTATTTGGAATATTATATAACCCTGTATCGCTTATTATAGGAATGATTGCAAATTATTTTTCAAGGAAAAACGAATTCCAGGCTGATGCCTTCGTTAAAAAGAATAATTATGCCGAACAACTATCATCAGCACTTAAAAAGCTCTCAGTTAAAAATTTATCTAATATGAATCCCCATCCGGTTTATGTCTTTTTTTACTATTCACATCCACCCCTTCTTGAAAGACTCCGGAAACTGGAATAAATTTTTTTTATCTTTGGGCACCTGATAACGCCTCCTTAGCTCAGTGGTAGAGCAGCTCACTCGTAATGAGCAGGTCGCGGGTTCAAGTCCCGTGGGAGGCTCAAAAAGATTTGGATTTCGGATTTTGGATTTTAATTTGGAATTGAAGATTTTGAATGGGAGGTTCCGTATTTCGATTTTTTTTTTAATTTTGTGGGTAAATATGAAATTGAGGGAATAGCTCATCCCGATCCCGATAGCTATCTGGGTCGGGAAGCAGAGCTTCAAAGCGCAAATGAAGAATGAAAACAACGCGGGAATAGCTCAGTTGGCAGAGCATCAGCTTCCCAAGCTGAGGGTCGCGGGTTCGAATCCCGTTTCCCGCTCTATCCCTACAGAACTTTAAAGGAAAAAGACTCTCTTCAAAGAAAAATCACTTTACAATAGAATCCTGACCAACAGATGATTTTACACCAATGTTCCATTTATTCTATTTTCCATTAACCTGTTAAGAAACTCCTCCATGTACTTATGTCTTTCCCCAGCTATCTTTCTGGCAGTTTCTGTATTCATCATATCTTTTAGCTTCAATAATTTGTCATAAAAATACTTTACTGTTGATTCTTTTAACCTTTCAGGGTCAAAAAGGGGTATGTGACTGAACCCTCCATACGAAAATGCCCTTGCAATACCAATTACACCTGTGGCATCAAGCATGTCTGCATCCTGGACAATCCGGAACTCTATCGAACTCTATCAATATGCCACCAGTCATGAGCACTGTCATACTTTCTTATGTGATTAATTACAAAATCCTCTGTAGCCCGGATAATCTTGTTTGAGTCCATTTGTTACCTGTTTTATTGCTGTTTGAACTTATAAAATATATTTTTGTATAAAAATATTGAAGAAATAATCCGGACAATGAAAGCAGAAATAATAACAATAGGTGATGAATTGTTAATAGGACAGACAATTGATACCAATTCCGCATGGATAGGCGCAGAGTTAAGCAGGCTTGGATTTGAAGTAACACAGATTACATCAATTCCCGACCGGCGTGAAAGGATTCTGAAAATGCTGAATGAAGTTACCGGCAGATGCGATGTTGTTTTGATAACCGGAGGACTTGGTCCGACCAGCGATGATATAACAAAACAAACACTTTGTGAATTTTTTAATACCACCCTGATCACTAATCAGGAAGTTCTCGGAATGATTGAATTGATGTTCCAGCGCCGGAACCTTCCGATGAACGAAAATAACAGGAGGCAGGCAGATGTGCCTGCTTCGTGCAGAGTGCTGTTCAACGCTACCGGTACCGCACCGGGAATGTGGTTTGAAAAAGGGGGGACAATCTTTATTTCGATGCCGGGGGTACCGCTCGAAATGAAATACATAATGAAAGAACATGTGTTGCCTGAACTGGGTAAAAGATTCAGGTCAAGGATTATATTACATAAAAACATAATGACTTATGGAACGTATGAAGCAAAACTTGCAGAATTGCTCGAAGTTTTTGAATCACAGCTTCCATCAAATATCAAATTGGCTTACCTTCCTTCACTGGGAATAATAAAACTGCGCCTTACAGCCTCAGGTAACAACCAAAATGAACTATCACGCCAGATTAACGAACAGGTACAGAAACTTTATAAAACAATTCCGCAATATATTTATGGTGAAGACGAAGAAACAATGGAAATGGCTGTTGGAAGAATTCTTAAGGAAAAAAAATTAACAGTTTGCACTGCAGAAAGTTGTACAGGCGGTATGATAGCCCATCTTATTACCAGTGTTCCCGGAAGTTCAGCTTATTACAAAGGGTCTGTTATCGCTTACGACAACTCAGTAAAAACAGATATTCTTAAAGTAAAAAAGAGCACATTGAACAAATATGGTGCTGTAAGCCGTGAGGTTGTTGAAGAAATGGCACAGGGAGCCCTTTATATTATGAACTGCAATATTGCTGTGGCAACAACCGGTATAGCCGGACCCGATGGAGGTTCCCCGGCAAAACCTGTAGGAACCCTGTGGATTGCTGTGGCTTCTGCAAATGGCATTAAATCAGAGAAATACCAGTTCATTCACGACCGTGAAACAAACATCAAACACTTCTCAACAGCTGCTCTTAATATGCTCAGGCTTGCAGCTGTCAGTGAATAAAGGCAGATTATATCATTTAAAAAAAGTCACTATTGTCTGGATAATAATTTATTCAGAAAGTGGATTGCATTTATTATGACAGGAAAGAAATAAGAAATGTTTGTCACTTTATACTACATTACTGAAATAATGGGATTCCTCATTCGTCCCGGTTTGCACCGGGACTCATTCGGAATGACGGGTTGTAAGGATGCAACAGGGAGAAGGGGGGCGGTGCGTTAACCGCACCGCCCCCCTTCCCGTATCCCTTCAAAATGCCCCGTCATTCCGACCAAAGGGAGGAATCCCCTTGATTTTATCCGGACACTATTTAAAAAAAGTAATAAAAATTTGTTCAATCCAATAAAAATGACGTAATTTGCACTTCAATTTTCAGAGTATATTTTTTCATGAAAAATTAAACAGAAATGGCTCGTATTTGTCAGATTACCGGAAAAAAAGCAATGAGAGGCAACAATGTGTCTCACTCAAAAAGAAGAACAAAAAGACTTTTTCTACCAAATCTTTTTGAAAAAAAATATTTTCTACCCGAAGAAAACAGATGGATAACACTTCAAGTATCAGCTGCAGGAATGAGGCTAATTGATAAAAAGGGTCTTAGCACTGCCCTGAAAGAAGCAAAGGAAAAAGGCTATATTTCAAAATATTAAAAAGGAGGAGACTATGGGAAAGAAATCAAAAGGAAACAGGCAACAGATAATTCTTGAATGCATTGAACATAAAGAAAGCGGACTACCTGGCACTTCAAGGTATATAACAACCAAAAACAAGAAAAATACTCCTGACCGTCTTGAAAGAAGAAAATATAATCCTATTCTTAAAAGACATACAATTCACAGAGAAATAAAATAATTAAATATGGCAAAGAAAGTTGTAGCTTCATTAAAGACCGGCGTCGGTAAAAGCTTTACAAAATGTATCAAAATGGTAAAATCCGAAAAAACCGGTTCATATATATTTAAGGAAGAAGTTGTTCATAACGACCACGTTAAGGATTTTTTTAATAAAAAATAATCCTTTCGTCAAAGACAGAAAAGGCTTTCTTCCGTGCGGAGAGGGCTTTTTTTGTTATTAATATTACCCGGTTATTAAAATGTCATTCTTAGGATTCATCGGAAAGCAGGAAAAAGAGAACCTTAAAAAGGGTCTTGAAAAAACCAGGGAAAACGTTTTTACAAAAATTTCAAGGGCTATCATCGGTAAATCCCATGTTGATGACGAGGTTCTTGATAAACTTGAGGAGATTCTTGTTTCATCAGATGTGGGAGTAGATACCACCATAAAAATTATCAAACGCATTGAAGCACGTGTTGCGAGGGAAAAATATCTAAACACAGCTGAGCTTAACAGAATACTTAAAGAAGAAATTGTTGCTCTCCTTGAAGAACAAAGGGCCGGAAGTATACCCGGTTTTTCATCACCACTGCCAGCAAAACCTTATGTAATACTCGTTGTAGGAGTTAACGGAACAGGTAAAACAACCACAATAGGCAAACTGGCATACAAGTATAAAAAAGCTGGAAAGAAAGTCCTGCTCGGAGCTGCTGATACTTTCAGAGCTGCTGCAATCGACCAGCTTACAGTCTGGGCTCAGCGGGCCGATGTGACCCTGATTAAACAGCAAATGGGCTCCGACCCGGCATCAGTAGCTTTCGATACACTTAAATCTGCAATCTCATCAGATTATGATGTAGTAATTATTGATACCGCCGGAAGACTCCATAACAAAATCAACCTCATGAATGAACTTGCAAAAATCAAAAGAGTGCTTGAAAAACTCATGCCCGATGCCCCTCATGAGGTGTTACTCATTCTTGACGGTTCTACCGGTCAGAATGCATTTGAACAGGCCAGACAATTTACTTCCTTTACAGGTATTACAGCCCTCGCAATAACAAAACTTGACGGTACTGCAAAAGGTGGTGTAGTAATCGGGATTTCCGACCAGATGAAAATCCCGGTTAAATATATCGGCACAGGCGAAAAAATTGATGACCTGCAAATATTTGACCGTTTTGAATTTGTTGATTCCCTTTTTTCCTGATAATTGCCAGCATGAAAGTAACTTTATTGTAATGAGATGAAACCCGAGAAGATAAATGTAGTTACTTTGGGCTGTGCCAAAAATATCGTTGATTCAGAAATACTTCTAAAACAACTTGAATTACAGGGATACATTGTAATGCACGGTTCTATTGAATATCAAACCGATACAGTAATAATAAATACCTGTGGATTCATTAACGATGCAAAAGAGGAAAGCATAAATGCAATATTAAAATTTGCCGAAGCAAAATCTAAAGGTCTGATTAAAAAACTTATAGTTATTGGCTGTCTTTCACAGAAATATATGTCAGAATTACAGAAAGAAATACCCGAAGTTGATTTTTATTCGGGAGTAAACAGCTACAAAAAGGTACTCAGGTATCTCGGACACAATCCTGTAATCAAACATTTAAACGACCGGATCATTACAGGTCAGGGCCATTATGCATATCTTAAAATATCAGAAGGATGTAACCGCTCATGTGCTTTCTGCACCATACCCCTTATCAGAGGCAAACATAACTCAAGGCCTTTGGGCAATATTCTTGATGAAACATCGCTTCTTGCTGCAAAAGGCGTAAAAGAGCTTATTCTTATTGCACAGGACCTTAATTATTATGGATTAGACCTTTACAAAAAAAGAATGCTGCCCCATTTAATTAAAAAAATTATCAGTAAAAATGAATTTGAATGGATCAGACTGCAATATCTTTACCCATCCGGTTTGCCTGAATCATTACTTGAAATAATAAAATCAAACTCCAAGATATGCAAATATATAGATATACCAATACAACATATTTCCAACAAAATATTACGTCTGATGAAACGTAACTATTCAAGATACTTTGTGGAAAATTTACTCTGGCATATCAGGGAAAAAATTCCTGATGTGGCAATAAGGACCACATTAATAGTTGGCCACCCTGGTGAGACAAAGAAAGAATATGAGGAGCTTAAAAAATTTATTATTGATTTTCAGTTCAACCGTCTTGGAGTTTTTAAATATTCACACGAAGACGGGACATACTCTTTTAATAACTACAGGGATGAAGTACCCGGGAAAACAAAAGAGGAAAGAGCAGCAGAACTTATGGAAATCCAGCAAGATATTTCACTGAAGCAGAATTATCTTAAGTTAAATCAAGTAGTAAAGGTTCTGGTTGACGGGGTAGAGGGGGAGTATTTTACCGGCAGAACGGAATTTGACAGTCCGGAAGTAGATCACGAAGTCCTCGTTAAGAAAAAATACAACCTTATCCCGGGAAGTTTTTATAATGTAAGGATAACTGATGCAACAGAATTTGATCTTTATGGTGTGCCGGTAAGTTAAATCGGGTAGATGTTTCTCCGGCTGAAAGTTATTATGATTTCACAACGTCGTTGGTCTCTTTTTTCTTTTTCCTGATTTTTATTCTTATCTCGCTTTTGGCTTTATTAAGGCCGACGCTTACGTAATCTCCCTCCTCAAGAGTATATTTTATCATAACTTCTGCCATCGGATCTTCAAGATATTTCTGGATTGCTCTTTTAAGCGGTCTGGCGCCAAAGTTTGCATCAAAGCCTCTTTCTGCAATGAAATCTTTTGCTGCTTTTGAAATTTTCAATTCATAACCAAGAGCCTTGATTCTGTCGTAAAGTCCTTTCAGTTCAATTTCAATTATTTTATCAATATCCTTTTTAGTAAGAGGATTAAATATTACAACATCATCTATTCTGTTAAGAAATTCAGGTGCAAAAGTTTTCTGAAGGGCTTTCTGAAGAATGCTTTTTGTCTGTTCATCCCTTGAGGCTTTTTTTGCAGCAGTTTCAAACCCTATTCCCCGTCCGAACTCAGAGATTTGTCTGGTTCCAATATTTGAAGTCAAAATAACAATTGTATTTCTGAAATCAACCCTTCTGCCCAGACTGTCAGTCAGCTGACCCTCATCAAGTACCTGTAATAATATATTGAAAACATCGGGATGAGCTTTTTCAATTTCATCAAGAAGTACAACTGAATATGGCTTTCTTCTGATTTTTTCTGTAAGCTGGCCTCCTTCCTCATAACCAACATAACCCGGAGGAGCTCCCACAAGCCGTGAAACAGAAAACTTCTCCATATATTCACTCATATCAATTCTTACGAGATTATCCGTGCTGTCGAAAAGAAATCTGGCCAGTACTTTCGCAAGCTGGGTTTTTCCGACCCCTGTCGGGCCAAGAAAAATAAATGAACCTATTGGTTTATTGGGATCTTTCAGACCTGCTCTGTTACGCTGAATTGCCTTGACAACTTTATCAATTGCCTCATCCTGACCTATAATACTGCCTTTCAGTTCATCGGCCATTTTTAAAAGTCTTGTTCCTTCAGTCTGTGCAATCCGCTGCACCGGAATACCAGTCATCATTGCAACCACTTCTGCAACTTTTTCAGCATCAACTATTTCTCTGTTCTGTGCCAGTTCTTTCTCCCATTTCTTTTTTTCCAGTTCTATCAGATCAAGCAGTTCTTTTTCCTTATCCCTGAAACTGGCTGCTTTTTCAAAGTTCTGATTTTTCACAGCTGCCATTTTTTCCTTTTTGGTATCCTCAAGTTGCTTTTCAAGGGTAAGAATGCGTTCAGGAACAACAATATTGGAAATATGAACCCGCGATCCTGATTCATCAAGAGCATCTATTGCCTTGTCAGGCAGATGACGGTCAGTAATATACCTGTTGGTCAGTTTGACGCAGGCTTCAATTGCTTCATCAGTATAAATTACATTATGATGCTCCTCATACCTTTCTTTAATGTTGTGCAGAATATTTATGGTTTCTTCAATTGTAGTAGGTTCAACCAGAACCTTCTGGAACCTTCTTTCAAGTGCACCGTCCTTTTCGATATGCTCCCTGTATTCATCCAGTGTGGTAGCACCAATGCATTGAATCTCACCTCTTGCCAGAGCAGGTTTAAGCATATTGGCAGCATCGAGTGAACCTGTTGCTCCGCCTGCACCTACAATTGTATGTATCTCATCAATAAAGAGTATGATGTTGTTGTTTTTCGACAACTCATTAAGAATTGCCTTCATCCTTTCTTCAAACTGTCCCCGGTATTTGGTACCGGCTACTATTGAAGCAAGATCAAGTGCCACAACTCTTTTATTAAAAAGAACCCTTGATACGTTCTTTTTGACAATCCTTAATGCCAGCCCCTCAGCTATAGCCGATTTTCCAACACCCGGTTCTCCGATGAGAACCGGATTGTTTTTCTTCCTTCTTGAAAGTATCTGAGCCAGTCTTTCAATTTCCCTGTCTCTTCCGACAATCGGATCAAGACGTCCTTCTTCGGCAGCTTTAGTCAAATCTATCCCGAAATTGTCAAGTACCGGAGTCTCGGAAGATGGTTTTGAGGATGAAGAACCCGAAGCACCTCTTCCTGAAGAGCCAAAACTCATACCCTCATCATCTTCTTCACGCGGGAAATCGGCTTTTGCAGAAGGAGCCTCACTTTCAATATAGCGCCGAACTGAATAGTAATCAACATCCATTTCTGAAAGAAATCTGGTGACAAGTGTACTGTCGTCCTTAAGAATTGCTAAAAGCAAGTGTTCTGAATCAATGGTTGGACTTTTCAGCGAACGAGCCTCAAGATGAACCAGTTTCAGTATTCTCTCCGTACTTTTTAATAAAGGAATTATGGCATTCTCGGAAACCGGGACAGGGTTATCCACTTTAATGCTTCTTTCAATTGAACCTTTAAGTACAAGAAGGTCTACTCCTGAATTTACAAGAATATCCACTGCTACTCCCTCACCATCTCTCAGAATTCCAAGAAACAAATGTTCAGGACTTATGTAATTGTTACCCAGCCTTATTGCTTCTTCTTTACTATAAGTTAGTATATCTTTTACCCGTTGCGAAAACTGCGAATCCATATCCAATTTCATTTTATTTAATTCATAAGGTACAATGATATTTTTGTCATTATACCAGTCAAATTGTCATAAACAAAAACTATTTTATGCTATTACAAAATTATTTTAAAGTAACCATTATTATCGCAATTATCATGCCCATTTATAAACAATGATTGTTAAAAAATCAACTTATTTAATGCTCAAAGTTAGCTAAATTATAACTATGTTCGTACTTTAATTTTATTTCAGGATTCTTTTTTATAATTTATTAATTAATAAAGTATTGAAGTGGAAAGAATAGTTAAGGTAAATATTGAGGAAGAGATGAAGTCGGCATACATCGATTATTCAATGTCGGTGATAGTGTCGAGAGCATTGCCTGATGTAAGAGATGGATTGAAACCTGTTCACAGAAGAGTTCTTTACGGAATGTGGGAATTAGGGGTATTGTCGAATCGCCCATATAAAAAATCAGCAAGAATAGTAGGGGAGGTGCTTGGTAAATATCATCCCCACGGTGATTCCTCTGTATATGAGGCTATGGTAAGAATGGCACAGGATTGGTCGCTCAGATACCCTCTTATTGATGGACAGGGAAACTTCGGATCAATTGACGGAGATAGTCCGGCAGCAATGAGATATACCGAAGCCAGACTTAAAAAGATAGCCGAAGAGACTCTTGCTGATATTGAAAAAAACACCGTTGATTTTCAGCTTAATTTCGATGACTCACTCCAGGAACCTACTGTACTGCCAACAAAAATTCCCAACCTTTTAATTAACGGAGCTTCAGGTATTGCGGTCGGCATGGCTACAAACATGCCACCCCACAATATTTCTGAAATTGTTGATGCCATTGTGGCATTTATCAATAAACCTGATATTACAACCAGTGAACTTCTTAAATACGTGAAGGGCCCTGATTTCCCTACAGGAGGAATAATTTACGGAGAACAGGGTATAAAAGATGCGTACGAAACAGGCAGAGGCCGAATCGTTGTTAGGGCAAAGACAGAAATAGAGCATACACATTCAGGCAGAGAATGTATTGTTGTTACTGAAATTCCCTATATGGTAAACAAGGCTGAGATGATTAAAAAAATTGCCGACCTGATTAATGACAGGAAAATCGAGGGAATTTCCTATATCAATGATGAATCGGACCGCAACGGAATGAGGATTGTTATTATCCTTAAAAAGGAGGCAACTGCAAACGTAGTGCTTAATAACCTGTTCAAATACACTCAACTCCAGACAACATTTAACGTAAATAATATTGCTCTTGTCAAAGGAAGACCTAGGTTGCTTAATCTCAAGAACCTGATAGAACATTTTGTGAAACACCGGCATGATATAATTATACGACGTACAAAATTTGATCTCGATCAGGCAGAGAAAAGAGCACATATTCTTGAAGGGCTAATCATTGCAAGTGACAACATCGACGAAGTGGTTGCCATAATAAAAAGTTCACCAAATCCCGACGAAGCAAGGGAAAGACTGATGCAGCGATTCAACCTTTCTGAAATACAGGCAAGGGCAATTGTTGACATGAGATTAAGACAATTAACAGGCCTTGAGCAGAATAAACTCCGGTCGGAATATGATGAAGTCGTAAAACTTATTGAATACCTGAAAAATGTTCTTGAAAGTGTTGAACTTCAGATGAAAATAATAAAGGATGAACTGATTGAGCTAAAGGAAAAATATGGAGACAAAAGAAGAACTGAAATAGTTCCTAATGCAGAGGAGTTTAATCCTGAAGATTTTTACGCTGATGAAGAAATGGTAATTACAATTTCCCATATGGGATATATTAAAAGAACCCCGCTTACTGAATTCCGCAGGCAAAACAGGGGAGGAATGGGAGCAAAAGGAAGCACAATAAGAGATGAAGATTTCATTGAGCATCTCTATATTGCAACAATGCATAATACAATGCTCTTCTTTACAAGCAAGGGAAAATGTTACTGGTTAAAAGTATATAATATACCCGAAGGAACCAGGGCATCGAAAGGAAGAGCCATTCAGAACCTTATCAGCATTGAACCAGATGACAGTGTAAGAGCTTTTATAAATGTGAAAACTCTTGATGATGAGAATTATATTCAAAATAATTTTATAGTCCTTTGTACTGCCAGGGGTATTATCAAAAAAACTTCACTCGAAGCCTACTCACGACCAAGAAGTACCGGTCTTAATGCAGTAACAATCAGAGAAGGAGATGAACTTATTGAAGCAAGAATGACAAACGGTAACCATGAAATAATGCTTGCTGTTAAATCTGGCCGTGCAATAAGATTCCCTGAAAAAAGTGTAAGACCAATGGGCAGAACAGCATCAGGTGTAAGAGGAATTAAACTGGCATCGGAAGATGATATTGTAATCGGAATGATTACAATAGAAAATAAGGAAAAAGATGTGCTTGTAGTATCAGAAAAAGGAAATGGAAAACGAACTAATATAGATGATTATAGAGTAACCAACAGGGGAGGAAAAGGCGTAAAGACCATAAATATTACAGATAAGACAGGATACCTCATTGCTTTGAAAGATGTAACGGACAACTATGACCTTATGATTATAACACAATTTGGAAATATCCTTCGAATACCAGTAGCCGGGATAAGGCTCATGGGCAGGGCCACACAGGGAGTAAAACTTATTAATCTCAGAGAAAATGATTCAATAGCATCAGTTGCATGCGTCGAAATAAATGAAGAAAGTGAAGGGGAAACAGAAGAAAATGACGGGGAAAATTTTCCGGAAAACAATGAAAATGGCAAAGAATTTGAAGAATAATAAGTAAAGTTATAAATTTGAAGCAAAAATTTGTACAATTAAAATTTAAACCATGAAAAAATTACTTTCTTTAATCGTTGTGATATCAATTACTTACGGTGCTTTAGCCCAGATGGGGAAAGTAACCAGCGCATTGAGTTATATTGACCAGGGACTACTTGATAAAGCAAAAGAGGCTCTTGATCAGGCTCTGGTTAATGAAAAATCAAAAGACAATCCAAAAACATGGGTTGCAAAAGGCAAACTCGCACAGGCATGTTTTCAGTCGGATAATCCAAAATTTAACTCCTTTTATGCCGACCCTTTGCAGGAGGCACTGGAAGCATACGAAAAAGCTTTGTCACTCGATACTAAGGGGTCCATTGAAAAACAGCTCAAACTGAACAACACCTACGTTTTGCTGGGAAATGATTTTATTGCACAAGGCGTTAAAAGATTTGAAGCCCAGGATTTTGAAGGCGCTTTGAAATCTTTTGAAAGTAACATAAAAGTGGCTGCAAGTGATTTATATATTGGAGTACCAGATACAGGAATTTATTTCAATGCAGGCCTTGCTGCATATAACGGAAAGATGTATGACAGAGCCATAAAACATTTCCAGAAATGTGCTGATATGAAATATGAGGGCGCTATGCCTTATTTTCTTATCTACAGCTGTTACAAGGAGTTGAAAGACCTGGCAAATGCTGAAGCTACACTGAAAAAAGCATTTGAACTTTTCCCAAACAACCAGGATGTCATTCTCAACCTTGTAGATTTTTATATGACAAATGACAAACTCGATGAAGCCTTTGCCTACCTTAATATGGCAAAAAGCAAAAAAGAAAATGATCACACACTCTATTGGGCCGAAGGAGTACTCTATATGAAACAGGAAAAATATGATGAAGCCATAGCAGCTCTCAAAAAATCTGTGGAATTGAAAGATGATGAATACAACACACAATTTAATCTGGGTGTTTGCTATTATAATAAAGCTGTCGCTATGTTTCAGAAAGCCAATGAAATAATGGATGTTCCAACATATAATGCTGCTATAAACGAAGCAAACAATGTGTTTGTTCAGGCTATTCCATATTTTGAAAAAGCTGCCACACTGAAAAAGGATGATCCTGATTCTTTGCGCAATCTGAAGGAACTATATTTCAGACTTAGAACTATTAACCCTGAATACCAGGGGAAATATGAAGAGGTAATGAAGAAACTGGAGAAAATGTAAAAGAATAATAAAGAAAAATAATAATAAAAAACGCGGTACAATTGCCGCGTTTTTTATTTTAATGACAGGCTAATAGGAGATAAATTTAAAATCATTCAAATTATACGAAAAAAATAGTGAAGGAAGAAAGATGTAGAAAGTTTTGATTGTAAAAATATTCTATTTAACATAATATTAATTATAGGAAATATAAACAAATTCAGCTTCCTAAGTCATTACAGGAACTGAAACACTTGAATCCCATAATACTAATACCATATTATTTCAAATAAATAACCTCTTAATAAAACATTTTTCTGAATTAAAAACATCTTATATTTTTACTGTCACATTTTAAAAAAATAATTATGCCCCTTGTCATTAGCAGGTCAACTTTCAATTTCCTTGCAGAATTAAATATTAATAATAACAGAGACTGGTTCGGGAAAAATCGCCTTTTATATGAAAAGGCTAAAAAGGAATTTGAGGACTTTATTCAGGCTTTCATAAATGAAATGTGTGCGGTTGAGCCTTTTTTTAAGGGACTGGAAGCGTCATCATGTATTTTCAGGATAAACCGTGACATAAGATTTTCTGCTGATAAATCGCCCTATAAAACAAACTTCGGAGCACTTGTAATGAGGGGCGGCAGGAAAAACATACATCGTTTTGCTGGGTATTATATTCATATTGAACCATGTAAAAGCATGATTGCAGGAGGAGCCTATATACCACCTGCCGGCTGGTTATCGGCAATAAGGGAAAGAATTGCTGATGAACCAGAAAAATTTATTTCAATAACCGGAAACAGAAAGTTTAAAAACTATTTCGGAGAAATTGAAAATGATAAACTTAAAAGCGCACCAAGGGGATTTGATCCTAATCATCCGTATATAGAACTTCTGAAATATAAAAGCTACATGGTAGTTAATTATGTTTCTGATAATAAAGTATTAATGCCGGACTTTTTTGATTATGTTGTTGATGTGGCAAAGACGATGAAACCTCTTAACGATTTTCTGAACGAATGCGCTGAATAGCCAAAAAACAGATAGTTTATATATATCAATAAATAACTTTTTCTGATAAACAGGTCAGGATTATTTGTTTATGTTAAAAATTTCATATATTTCGTAACAAATACTTAAACAGAAAATTATGAAAAAGATCATTTTAGGATTAATCATTGTTTTTTTCTCATCTGCCTGTATGAAAGGTCAGAATGTGAAACTTGAAGTAGGAATGAAAGCTCCGAATTTTTCATTTACAGATGCTGACCGGAAAGAATTCACTCTGGATACATGGCCCGGAAAAGTATTGCAGGTCAACTATGTTGATCCCGATGAACAGGATCTTAATGAACCTTTTAACGAAGCTGTCGATAAGGCTGTAGATGTGGATAAAAGGATAAATAAGGAATATTTTAAAGGTTTTGGCATTGTTGACTGCAAGTCAACATGGAAACCCAACAGTCTTATACGCATAATTGCAGGCAATAAGGCTAAAAAATATGATACAACTATATTATTCGATTACGATGGAACACTTCAGAAGTTATGGGGTCTTCCAAAAGACAGCTACAGTGTTGTAATTCTGGACAAGAACAGGATTTGCAGGGCGATATACAAGGGAAAAATTCCTGACAACGAGATTGAAAAAGTAATTCAGTTAATTATCGGGCTGACGAAAGAATAGCTGTCACTCTATTTCTTCCGTAACGTCAATTATCTCTGTTCCCAGTTTTGCCTTAAGGCGTTCCAGATCATGCTTTATCCCTGCAACAGTCTGTAAAAGCTGCTTTTCAGGAATTACCGGATCAGGAAGTGTGTTGCTGATATAATTAACAAATTTCCAAACTTCTTTCACTTCATTAATATGAACTTCATATGGATCGTAAAGAGGATTCAGTGAATAAAGAACCAGTTTACCATCTTTTTCAATTTTATTCTCAACAATTTTAAAAACTATTCCGTCATCAAGAGTCAGAATAATGTAGGCTTTACCACTTATAATATTTGTCCAGTCCTGCATATATTCTCCTGTAACCCATGAACCATCAGGTATGGGAAGCATTGAATCACCGGTAAGCTGGAATGTTCTGTATTTCCTGTTCTCTGACAGGAAAGGAAGGCTGAAAACAGGAAGGCCTCCGATATATTCAGGATCGGCATATCCTGTTTTATAACCGGCTTTGGCTTTTTCATTTACCAGTTCAATATTTTCTTTATTGTTACTGTTAACAGTAGTGGCAAGTACCCTGAGGTTGCTTCCTCTTATATAAGCGTCATACCCGCGTTCAAGTTCGCCAAGCTGACTTTCTGAAAGTTTTGAGATATCTACCTTCAGAATAGTGTCAATCGAAATATTGAAATAACTGGAAAAAGATATCAGGGTTTCAATATCCGGTTGCGCAACTCCATTCTCATAGCCGCTCAGTGTCGAACGCTTAAGATTAAGGGCATAGGCCACTTCATCCTGGGTCCTGCCCTTTCTTTTTCTTAAAATTTTTATGTTCCCGGCAAAGTACATATAAAAATTTTGATTATATTATAGGCATAATTTTGATTAAAAATTAATCAAAATTAAAATATTTTTTTGATACAAACAAAAAAATCTTGAAAAAATGAATGGCGGCGGGAATACAGAGAGATTTATTCTTCATCTTGACCTTGATACCTTCTTTGTGTCGGTTGAGAGGCTAAGAAACAACAGGCTTAATGGCAGACCTGTTATCATTGGAAGTCTTTCAGACCGTGGTGTAGTAGCAAGTTGCAGCTATGAGGCAAGGCAGTATGGTGTAAGTTCGGCTATGCCAATGAAACTTGCAAAATGCCTCTGTCCCGATGCAATAATTATCCGTGGCGATATGGAACTCTACAGTAAATACTCACACATAGTAACGGAAATAATTGATGAGAGAGCACCTCTTTACGAAAAGGCTTCAATCGATGAGCATTATGTTGACCTTACCGGCATGGACAGATTTTTTGGCTGCAGCCGATGGGCTCATGAACTCCGCAGACATATAATCAAAGAAACAGGATTACCTGTATCAATGGGACTATCTGTAAACAAAACAGTTTCAAAAATTGCTGCGGGTGAAGCTAAACCAAATGGTGAAATGGAAATTGCAAAAGAGAGAGTTCTCCCCTTTCTTGACCCTCTGTCAATAAAAAAGATACCCATGATAGGCCCCAAAACCTATCAGATATTACGATCGATGGGGATATCAACAATACTGACACTGAGAAATATACCTCCTGAAATGATTGAGAAGCTGATGGGAAAAAACGGAATTGAAATATGGAAAAGAGCCAATGGAATAGACCCGACTCCTGTTATAAGTTATTCAGAACAAAAATCAATAAGTACCGAACATACCTTTGAAAAAGATACTACAGACCTGAAACAAATTAACCAGCTGCTGGTAAGTATGGTTGAGAAAACCGCATACGAACTGCGAAAACATGAGAAACTTGCATCATGTATAACAGTAAAAATAAGATATTCAAATTTTGATACATATACCTTGCAAAAACGGATTCCATATACAGCATTCGATCATATTATTATAAGTGCCGCAAAGGAACTTTTTGAAAAACTTTATCAGCGCCGTATGCTGATAAGACTTATCGGAGTAAGACTCAGTAACCTGGTAAGAGGTGTTCAACAGCTCGATATGTTTGACAATACTCCCGAGAAAGTGAGCCTGTACATGACAATGGATAAACTCAGAAAGCGCTTCGGCCGGTATACAGTACAAAGAGCTGCAGGAGTAATGACTGCAAAAGAAAAAGAAGAAAAAGCCCTGAAACAGCTCGAAAATACACTAAACGAACATAAAATGATGGAAGAAAGACTGAAAAGATATTACTGGTAAAAGATTTACAGATGCCGGAAAGGAAACAACCTGCCTGTTTATAATATAACAGGTAAAATATTAATATAAAGTCCAAAGAGATGTTTCTTAACTGTCATTCATATTACAGCCTGCGTTACGGCACAATGTCTGTCGAAAAACTTGTGAAAAAAGCTTCTGAGTACGGGGCTGAATCTCTTGCACTTACTGATATCAATAATTCAACAGGAATATTTGAATTTGTCAGAATATGCAGGGAACACAGAATAAAACCACTTGCCGGTATAGAATTCAGACACAAAAATAATCCTATGTATATCGGCATTGCAAAAAATAATGAGGGTTTTCGCGAACTTAACGAATTCCTCACCATTCATAACCTGAACGGCACCCCTTTTGAATTTCCTGCTCCCCAGTTTGAAAATGTATACATAATTTATTTCATTAATAAAATCCCGGTACGAAAACTTTTTGAAAATGAATATGTTGGCATCAGACGAAAAGAAATAAGCAAACTTTTTACCCTCCCTCCTTCCCTGATCAGTACAAAAAGTGTAGTGCTTAACACAATAACCTTTGCCGGAATAAACGACTATTCTGTACACAGATGCCTGAGAGCAATTGACAATAATATTCTTCTCAGTCATCTGACTTCAGATATGTGCGCTTCTGAAGATGAAGTGTTTCTGAGCAAAGATAATATCATCGACATTTATAGCACATACCCGTCAATAATCGCCAATACAGAAAGAATAATTGACGACTGTGGTTTTTATCCTGATTTTGAAACCAGTAAAAATAAAAAGGTATATTCTGCCAGCCGGTATGAAGATAAACTTTTGCTCGAAAAACTTACATGGGACGGAATGATATACAGATATGGCAGCAACAATAATGAAGCAAAAAACAGAATAAAACATGAACTCGAAATAATTGATAAACTTGGTTTCTCTGCCTACTTTCTTATTACCTGGGACATTATCAGGTATTCAATGTCGAGGGGGTTCTATCATGTCGGCAGAGGTAGCGGCGCAAACTCAATTGTTGCTTATTGTCTGAAAATCACTAATGTTGACCCTATTGATCTAAACCTTTACTTCGAAAGGTTTATTAATCCGCACCGAAGCAGTCCGCCCGACTTTGATATCGATTATTCATGGAAAGAAAGAGACGAAGTTCTTGATTACATTTTTAAGCGTTACGGATACAGACATACTGCTCTTCTTGGCACAATAAACACATTCAGGGGAAAGTCCATTGTAAGGGAACTTGGCAAAGTGTACGGCCTGCCTAAAGAAGAGATTGACAATCTGATAGATAATCCTTCATCTGAACTTAACAGAAACAATATTACCGATGCAATTTTTTCGACCGGACTTAAAATCGTTGATTTTCCCAATATGCGAAGTATTCATGCAGGCGGTATATTGATATCTGAAGAACCAATAACATACTATACGGCTCTTGATATGCCCCAAAAGGGTTTTCAAACCACACAGTGGGACATGTATACTGCTGAAGAGATAGGTTTTGAGAAACTTGATATATTGAGCCAAAGAGGCATAGGTCACATTCGTGAAAGCGTTGAAATAATCTTCAGGAACCGTGGAATCAAAGTAGATATTTATGATGCGGGCAGATTCAAGGCTGACAGGAAGGTTATGGAGTACTTAAAAGCCGGCGAAACCAAAGGCTGCTTTTATATTGAAAGCCCATCGATGCGGGGATTACTTAAGAAGCTACGTTGTGAAGATTATAAAACACTTGTTGCTGCCAGTTCAGTAATCAGACCTGGTGTTGCAAGATCAGGCATGATGAGGGAATACATCTTCCGGTTTCATAACCCCGGGAAATTCGAATACATCCACCCTGTTATGAAAGAACAACTTGGGGAAACATTCGGGGTTATGATTTATCAGGAAGATGTGCTTAAAATATGTCATCATTTTGCGGGTCTTGATCTGTCAGATGCCGACACCCTGCGCCGTGCAATGAGCGGGAAATACAGATCAAGGCATGAGATGCAGAGAATAATGGGAAGGTTCTTTGCAAATTGCAGAGAGAAAGGTTACAGTGAAGAAATAATAAAAGAAGTCTGGAGGCAGATTGAATCATTTGCCGGATATTCTTTCTCCAAGGCACACTCGGCATCATATGCTGTTGAAAGCCTTCAGAGCCTTTACCTCAAAGCTCACTTTCCTCTCGAGTTTATGGTTGCTGTAATAAACAATTTCGGTGGTTTTTACCGTACATGGGTTTATGTCCACGAGGCAAAAAGATACGGTGGAAACATTAATCTGCCCTGTGTAAATAAAAGCACTTATAAAACAACTATTTATGACAGGGATATTTATCTCGGATTCACTCATATTGCCAGCCTTGAATACAGGATCGCAAGCACAATTGAAGAAATCAGAATTAAAGGAGGCCCCTTTAACAGCCTTGGTGATTTCATTGAGCGGGTGAATCCCGGTCTGGAACAGGTAATTTTACTTATCAGGGCCGGAGCTTTCAGATTTACCGGAAAGAAAAAACCGGAATTGCTATGGGAAGCCCATATGCTGATAAACAACAACAAACCTGAGCCGGCCAGACCTCTCTTTTTTACACCTGTGAAAAAATACTCCCTTCCCCGGCTTGACGATGATAAACTTATTGATGCCTACGACGAAATAGAACTGCTGGGGTTTCCCGTTTCACTATCATGGTTTGATATGCTTGAAAATCCATTCCACAACAATGTGACGGCTAACAACCTTATTAATTATACAGGAAAAAATGTCGTTATTACCGGCCAGCTCGTTACCGTAAAATATATTAAAACTGTCAGAAATGAATGGATGAACTTCGGATGTTTCATTGACTGTGAAGGCAACTATTTTGATACAACACATTTCCCAAAGTCGCTTAAGAATTACCCATTCCGGGGCAGCGGAGTTTATTTTATCACCGGGAAAGTTGTTAAAGAATTTGGTGTTCCATCAGTTGAAGTTGAAAAACTTGTAAAACTTCCTTTAAAAAAAGATCCCCGTTCCTGAAACATCTTCTATTCCAAACATTATACATCATTCACTCCTCTCCTGTCTTACTGCTTTCAAAACTCCCCTGACAGATAATATTTTTTTTATAATGCTTTGTAATACATCGTTATTTGGTACCATTATCTGAAGCCATCCTTCAAACATTCCTTCATCCATGCTGTAATTAAAATTTCTTAAAACTACTTTATATTCAGACACTATGTCAGCAATTCTATTTACAATTCCTACTTCAGCTATGCCGGTGATTTTTATTGATGCCCGGAATAAAGGTAAATCCTTTGCATGTGTCCATCTTGCAGCTACAACCCTGTAAGGAAATCTGGCAACCATATATTGAGCATTTGGACAGGATATCCGGTGAATTTTTATCCCTTCCGATACTGTAACAAAACCGAAAATTTTGTCCCCGAATACAGGATTACAACATTTTGCCAATTTGTAATCAATACCTTCAACTTTTTCGTCAACTACGAGGTAATCAGTGTAAACAGTAGCCGGGTAATCTTCTGTCACATTTATTATTTTACCTGTGGAATCAACTTCTTCTTTTTCTTCAGATACTGTTAATATATCTTTTATTTCCAGCAAATTAATTTTTTCTGTTGCTATCAGATAATAGAGTTCCTGTGCTGTCTTTAACTGATAATGGGTTTGAAGTTTTTTAATAACAGTATCCCCGTAAGGAATTTTCCAATTCTTTAAGCGTCGCATCAGAATTTCTTTTCCTTCGGCAGCTGCAAGAGCCTTTTCTTCATTAAGGGCCTGTTTTATTTTTGTTTTTGCTTTGGAAGTAATTACAAAAGACAACCAGTCGGAACTTGGTTTCTGATTGCGTGAAGTAAGAACGGAAACATGGTCACCGTTTTGCAGAACATATTTTATTGTAACATTTCTGCCATTAACTACTGCACCCACGCAGGAGCAACCTATTTCGGTATGAATATCAAAAGCGAAATCAAGAACAGTAGAACCTGCTGGGAGCTGGCGTAATTCTCCTTTGGGAGTGAAAACAAAAACCTCATCCGAATAGAGACCCGAGCGAACCTGATCAATGAATGAATCATCCTTTTCAGCCGACTCCAGTATTTCTCTCATCTTTGCAAGCCATTTGTCAAGCCCCGACTCTCCTTCTTTTAGTCCTTTGTACTTATAATGAGCTGCAAGGCCCTTTTCAGCTATTTCATCCATCCGCGATGTTCTGATCTGAACCTCCACCCACTTTCCGTAGGGTCCTATAACTGTTGTATGAAGAGACTCATATCCATTGGATTTCGGAACTGAAATCCAGTCACGTAGCCGGCTTGGATTAGGTTG
>Ga0078972_1003957_pt1 | contig 42509 bp, 28 predicted proteins | sample YelNatPaOPGAMG01_FD_67568 | JGI IMG/M metagenome (GOLD analysis project Ga0078972, IMG submission 67568) | Hot spring thermophilic microbial communities from Obsidian Pool, Yellowstone National Park, USA - OP-RAMG-01 (SPADES assembly) (version 2) | ecosystem: Environmental > Aquatic > Thermal...
CCTACCGGCGACAATTACACCCTTGGCAATGCAGCACGCCTTCCCTACACTGGTGCTGACCGGAGCGGAGGATAGGGCAATGCAGGGATGCAACCCGAGCGCCGGCTCCGGGGCCAGACCAGGGCGAGGGCGGCGACAGCCGCCCCGCCGGTTTTGATTTGCCCGCCTGGGATGGCAGGATCGCGGTAAATCCCGGAGGTCTGGAGGCGGCGCCTCCAGTTCAAGCAAAGCCCACTTCCTTATTCGCTCCCCCGTCATCCTTCTTCCGCTTTTCTCTTTTTGGCCTGCTCCATGCGATAGCTCGGAATGTTCAGCTCGAGGATCACGCTATGATGAACCAGCCGGTCGATCGCCGAGGCCGTGGTCATCGGGTCCTTGAAGATCGCCTCCCACTTCGAGAACGGCAGGTTCGAGGTGAGCAGCACGCTGCTGCGCTCGTAGCGTTCCGCCAGCAAGGTGAACAGCACCTCCATCTCCTCGCGGCTCTGCTGCACGTAGCCGATGTCATCGATCACCAGGGCCTCGTAATACCCCAGCTTCTTGATCGCCCGCGTGAGCCGCAGTTCCTGTTTGGCGCGCAGCAGATCCTGCACCAGGCGCACGCACGTGGTGAACGCCACCCGGCGCCCTTGCCGGATCAGTTCCTGGCCCAGCGCCGACAGCAGATGCGTTTTGCCGCTGCCAGGATTGCCGAAGGCGAGTACGTTCTCTTGCCGGTCGAGAAACGCGCCGTCCAGCAACGCCTTCACCTGCCGCGCCGCTTTCGCCGGCAGCCGCTTCAGGTCGAAGTTCTCCAGCGTCTTTTCCAGCGGCAGCCGCGAGGCCTGCAACAGACGCGCAATGCGATTCGCGCGCCGCTCCTGGCATTCGCGCTCAACTAACTGCAGCAGGTACTGCTCATAGCCCAGCGTTTCACGCTCGGCCTGGCGCGCCGCCTCCTCGAACGACCGCCGGATCGCCGGCAAGTGGAGCTCGCGCAAATACTCGGCCAGTTCCGTCTTCACATCAACGGCCTGGCTCATTGCACCACCCCCGTCGCCTCGCCTGCCCCGAGCAGTTCATCGAAAGTGGCCAGCGGCACCTCCGCCACCAGAACGCCAGTGGCGGGTGGCGCGCCTGCTTCCCGGCTCAGCACGGCACCAATCGCATCGGCGTTCAGCTTCCCTTCGCCGATCTCTCCTTCCTCCAGCAACCCGCGGAGCGCGTCGTCCACGCGCGCCTCGCCTTCCTGCGCCGCCACCTGCAAGATGCCCAGGTAGAGCTTGTTGGCCCGCGTCGGCGCCGCCTCGCGCAGTGCGTCCCAAGCCATGCGGAACCGGCTCGTCGGAAACAACTCGTCGCGATAGCGGTAGTTCTCGAAGGCGCCGGGCGACCCTCACCTCCACCCGTTTGGCGCTCTCCAGCCGCCGCTCCGGCAGCGCGCGCAGATACTGCATCTCCACCTTGAGGCGCTCCCGGCGGCCGGCGTTCAACTGCTCCACGAGCCGCTCGAGGAACTCCCGGTAGTGCGCCACCGAGGCGAAGTCGCGGCTTCCGCGCAACAACACGGCCTGCTCCACGGCGCGCTTCAGGCGGTGGTGGCGCTGCTCGACATCGCCGTTCTCGTTGGCCTTGCCGGCCTGGATCTTCTGGCCCGCCAGGCGATAATGTCGCAACAGCGCGTCGTAGCGCGCGGTGAACTCCTTCTCGTCGCTCATGTTGTTCACCGCCGTCGAGAGCCGGTCCGTACGATGTTCCAGCGGCACGCCGCCCAGATTCCACAGCGCGTTCTGCAGCCCTTCGCTCAGGCTTTCGAAGCTCTCGGAAAAGCACAGCGTGACGTCTTCCCAGTTCGAGTGCGCCAGCACGAAGTGGTACAGCATGTGGGGAAAGCTCCGCCCGCCGATCGTGATTCCCAGTTCGTTCATGTACGTGAAATCGGACTCCCCCAACCGGCCGGGCACGTGCTTCTGCGCAAAGAACACCTCCCGGCCCGGACCTTCGGTCGCCCGCCACCGCTTGATTCGCCGCTGCAGCGTGTGGAGCTGCCCGTCGGCGAACCGGCCCGGGTACTTCCGTTGCAATGCCTCGAAAAGCGTCTTCGCCTCCAGCCCCGGGTTCGCCTCCACCTGCTGACGGACTTCCTCCCACACGTCCTCGAACGCATCGACCCGCGTTCGCCAGTCCCGTTCCGGTTTCCGCTCACTGGGGAGCCGGGCGCCGGCCAGTTACTTCCGCGCGGTCTTCACATCCATTCCGGCCTTGGCGGCCGCCAGTTCTTGTGTCTTCTCTGTTTTCGACAACCTTTTCAACCTCCTGACTTGTGCGTCGGTCACCATCTCCGCTGCGCCCTCAAGCGCGTCTTTGATGGTCGTTGATGGTTGTCGCCGATAGGGAATTCTAATTGTCGTCGGCCGGGAGTTCTAATTGTCGCCGATCAGCGGTGATCCTGACCACGAACCTGCCGTTCTCGGAGTGGACGCAGGTGTTCCCGAATCCGAGATTGCGCGCTGCTGGGCAGAAGCGTAAGAGCTGAGCGAAGGTGGCGGCGGCCGCGGAATGTTCTGAAGGCCGCGGCCTCCGCTCCGCCCTAAACGCGCCGTCCTGCGGGTGGGCCAGACCGAGTTGACGTAGCGCTCCGCCGGCAGGTGAACAGCACCTCCATCTCCTCGCGGCTCTGCTGCATGTAGCCGATGTCATCGATCACCAGGGTGGCGCAGCAGCAGATCGACGGCACTCCCGGGCTGGAAGCAAGAGGAGTGTGTGCTGCATCCTGGCCGGAAACGCTGTCGTTTTATCCCGGCACCGACAGTGATGAATTTCCGCCGCGCGCGAGTTGCGCGAGCGCCGTTTCGAGGCGCTCCTGATTCCAGTCCGCGATGTGTAGCGATCCAAAGGCCCAAGCCGGACGAACCTCCGGACCGCTGTTGCTTCCGATTTATCTTCGCCTCGGCTAGCGGGAAACCGGCACGCGTTCACTTGGCACCGAATTGTCGGCCTCTCCCCCCGTAATGCCTGAAGATCGGCGCACGATGAGAGTAAAATTCAGCGCAATATCCCGGGCTGGAAACTGCGGATGCTGTAAGCGCTGCACCATCGTTTCTATGGCAGTGGCTCCGATTTCGGTGCAGGGCTGCCGGATCGTCGTGAGCGGAACCGGCAGAAGGCTCGCGTATTTCACATCGTCGATCCCGCCCATCCGGACTTCCTCCGGAACCGCAATTCTCAACTCGTGGAGAGCCTTCATCACGTGAGCCGCCGTGAAGTCATTGGCGCAGACGATGGCGTCGAGGCCGGTCTCCCGGACCATCTCGCCTACCAGTTTCACATCGCCGGGATCGATCTGTCTGACCAGATTGGGATTAAATTCCAGGCCGGAGTCGAGAACCGCCTCGCGGAACCCTGCGATTCGAGCAAACACCGTGGGGGCCGATCCGGGCCGGCATACGAAGGCCGGTCTTCTTGCGCCCGCAGAAATCAGGTGTTCCGTGATCACATAGCCGGCGCGCCGGTTGTCGATGCCCACCACATCATACCGGCTGCGATTCGGGTAGGGCACCAGATCGCGGTCCAGCAGGACCAGCGGAATGCCGGCGCGGTCGAGCCTGTCCGCGATGCTGCGGTTGATTGCATCCTTCGCGGGCGTCAGTTCCAGGGGAGCAAAGAAGACTCCCGAAACCTTCGTGGCGGTGAACTGAGAGCACAAGGACTCGACCGCTTCGCGTTCCTTCCCCGAGTCTTCGATAGACTTGCCCCAGAGGAGGGCGTGATGGCCCATCTCCTTGGCTTCGGCCATGCCGCGGCAAATCGGCTCGAAAATCTCCGTGCGGCCAAGCTCTGGAATCAACAGGCCGAATGTGTAACTCTTTGTGGTACTTTGGCTTACGTAGCTCCCGGACCCCGCCCGGCGCTCGATGAAGCCGGTCAGTTGGAGCTCGCGAAGCGCACGATTCACGGTTACGCGCGAAGTGCCGAATCTCCTTACCAGTTCATGTTCACTGGGAAGTCGCTGGCCCGCAGCGTATTCCCCGGATGTGATGGCTGATTTCAAGTCGTCTAAGATCTGTTGATATTTCGGAGCTGTCTTGGATGTCGCACGCACAACCTGAATATACAACTTTCCAGCCCTAAGCTCAACGATTATGACGATTTGAGAACACCCTGGGCCTCCGGACCTTCGAGGCAGGAGAATCGCCCGCAACACCTCTCTCAGAATCTTCAGGCTGGTACACCGATGACAGAGTACTGGCACGTTCCGCCCTGGGGTCTACAGACATGGTCCAATGATCGCCACATTGACTTTCGAAAGGAGATCTGGTTTAATCCTGTCTTGTCGTATTCATGTTATTTGTATACTCATTTCCGAGGATCTTCTCCGGAAAAGGATGCGCCTCGATGGCAACACGACGTCTGCAGCGCGGCAGCCTGACCGTGGCAACGTGAGCACGTTCGACGGTAATGCCGGCCGGTGCAAGCTGTGCATCTTTCTGGATAAACGTTTTACGGAGGTTTACGTGAATGAGGGCGGCGCGTTATTCGGGCTGAAACGCCGCGGGCTGAGCTCGTATGTGGTGCGCAGTGAGGCGGCAGCCGCCGGCGGCGGCGGCCTTACTGTTCCGGTTCCACACGGCCGTGATTGCCGGCACAACCCGGGCTTTGACCGCCGGGAACGGCCTCTCCGCCGCTATGCTCGGGTTGACCCTTTCGAGCACACTCTGGGATACGGTCCTGGGCTCGGTCGCGGTCGGCCCACAGGGCGACCGGTTCGAGCGCCGCACAAGACGTCGCGTGCCAGGGATTCTGCACGTCCTGTCAGCCTTCGAATCCGCGTTTGCGCGGCACTGGTCTGTACTTCTCCTTTTCCGGTCGGAGGATCCTCGGTGATCGGCCCTACGTACATCGCGGAGATTGCTCCGGCAGCAATGAGAGGGCCAGGCATCCTGGCAGCGTACATTTCCAATTACCCGGTGGCGCAGGCGGATCTCGGCGACTTGGAGTGGAGATGGAAATTCGGCGTCGCGGCCATTCCGGCCCTGGTTTTGTCCTTCGCCCAGAGCCCGAGATGGCTCGCCAAGGTCGGGCAGTTCGAGGAAGCCCGGGCGGTGCCGGCGGCGACAGGCGCCGTCGGAACCGGCGCATTCCTCGCCGGAGTGGCGGCCGCGTGGCGCGGTGATCCGGGTCTTTCCGAACCTGGTGCGCGCGAAAGGGCAGGGGGCTCGGCGGTTTCACGCTCGGCCGTGCTTCCGGTCCCGGCGGCTTCCGTGGTCTGGCAATGGCATCCCGAAATGAAGGGCGTGAGCCCTCGAGGGGATGGAAAAGCAACTCCATGAGTAGGCAACTTGCCGCGCTACGTCGGAAATGCACGCTTCGCACGCGCATGCCGGAAGCGGGCCCGTGGGGCTTTAATCTGTACTTTGGTTGACATGCTGAGTTATAGCTGATATCAAACATGATGATGGAAAATGCAGAGGAGCTGTCTTTACATGAACGCCGGATCCGATTCGACCAGCCGGGCTCCATCGTAGTCTTGGGCGAGGTGCTTTGGGACATTTTCCCGGATTCATCCCGCCTTGGAGGCGCACCACTTAACTTCGCCGCTCACGCGAAGAGACTTGGGTATCAGCCGATCCTGATCAGTGCGGTGGGAACCGACGAGTTGGGAGTGGAAGCCACCCGGAGGATCACGAATCTGGGGCTCGACGCCAGCCTGCTGGGGTGTTCCAAGGTCTTTAAGACCGGAACCGCTTCCGTCGAAATCGATCGGGATGGGGAACCCAGTTTCGCAATTCAAAGGCCGGCGGCGTATGACGATGTCCGGCTCACCGCGGAGGACATTCTGCGGATCAAGAGGTTAAACCCGGGCTGGCTATACTATGGAACGTTGTACCCTTCGCTGCCGCAACCCAGAGTTACCCTTCAGCAGCTCTTTGACGCTCTGCCCGGCGCCATCCGGTTTTACGACGTGAACCTGAGGCCGGGCTTTGATGATCCGGCTCTGGTCAGCGAATTAGCTGCACGCGCCGATGTGATCAAGCTGAACGAATCCGAGGCGCTCGCTGTGGGTGCTTCCCTCGGGTTGCCGGCGTCGGTTGAGGAGTTCTGCCGGCGCGGCGCCGGGCGTTTCGGATGGAGCGCGGTGTGCATCACCCTCGGGGAGCGCGGCTGCGCGATGTTCGACGGCTCCGAGTTCGTCCTGGCCGAAGGCCATTCGGTTCAGGTGGTAGATACGGTCGGCGCGGGCGACGCGTTCGCGGCCGCCTTCATGCACGGGCTGATTCAGCGGTGGCCCCTGGGCGAAACGGCCGGTTTCGCTAACAGGGTCGGCGCGCTGGTGGCAAGCCGCGCCGGAGCCATTCCGGAATGGAGCCTGGCCGACGCGAGCATGCTCCTATGAGAAACCAGGTCCAGTTGATCACTTATGTCGACCGCCTTTCCGGCGGCGGAATCGCGGAGTTGCACTCCCTGCTCCAGGGGCCGCTCGAGGGCCTCTTCGGCGGGGTTCACCTGCTTCCGTTTTTCGTACCGATCGATGGGGCTGACGCCGGCTTCGACCCGATCGACCACACGCGCATCGATCCGAGGCTGGGCGATTGGGGGGACCTCCGGCGCCTCGGCGAAAGCTTCGACCTTACGGCCGACCTGATCGTCAACCACGTATCCGCTCTTTCGCCGCAGTTTGAGGATTTCTCCCGCCACGGCGAGTCGTCGGAGTATGCGGGCCTGTTCCTTACGTACGACCGCGTGTTCCCCGCCGGGGCGCGCGAATCCGAGTTGGTGTGCATTTACCGGCCTCGCCCCGGGCTGCCGCTGACCTACATGAAGATGCAGAACGGGCAAGTGCGCCTCCTTTGGACGACGTTCACCCCGCAGCAAATCGACATAGACGTGAGGAGTCCGCAGGGCCGGACCTATGTGAGCAGCATCCTGCAAAAGTTCCACGCCGCGGGCGTGCGGCTGATCCGGCTCGACGCGGTCGGGTATGCCATCAAGAAAGCCGGGACGAGCTGCTTCATGATCCCGGAGACCTATCAGTACATCTCGGATTTTACCGGCGAGGCGCATGCCCTTGGAATGGAGGTGCTGGTCGAGATCCACAGCTACTACGTCGATCAGGTCGAGATCGCTAAGCGGGTGGACCGGGTATACGACTTCGCTCTACCGCCGCTCGTGCTGTACACGATTTTCCGGAGGAACGCGCAAGCCCTGAAGAAGTGGCTGGCGATCAGCCCGCGGAATGCGGTGACCGTGCTCGACACACATGACGGCATCGGAGTGATCGATGTCGGGGCCGATGCGCGCGAGCCGGACCGCCCGGGCCTGCTGGCGCCGGAGGACATCGACCTGCTCGTCGAGACAATTCACGAGCGCAGCGGCGGCGAAAGCCGCAAGGCAACGGGCGCCGCCGCCAGCAACCTCGATCTGTATCAGGTCAACTGCACGTTGTATGACGCCTTGGGCCGTCGGGACGGCGAATACCTGCTGGCCCGCGCGATTCAATTCTTCGCTCCGGGCATTCCGCAGGTTTACTACACCGGCCTCCTCGCCGGCCGGAACGATATGGATCTGCTGGCCCGTACGGGTGAAGGCCGCAACATCAATCGGCATTACTACACGGCCGCCGAGATCGAGGCGAACCTTCGCCGCCCGGTCGTGCGCGGGCTGATCGACCTGATCCGGTTTCGCAACACGCATCCGGCGTTCTCGGGCGATTTCGCCTTACCTCAATGCTCCGAGAGGGAACTCATCATGGAGTGGCGGGCAGGGGCGGAGTTCGCGCGGCTCGAAGTCGACGTGCAGGCTCTCCAGGGGCAACTCGCCTATTCCACCCGAAGCGGAACGGAGCGCCGGCCGCTGCCGAACGGAACGGGGGTGGAGGCTGCTGACCTGGCGGGGAGGATCCGATGATGCCGCAGCCGGAGGTGAAAGCCGGCAGGAATCTGGCGGCCATCAAGGCGCTCACTTTCCTGATGTTCATGATATTCGCCATGACCACCGATTCGGTGGGCGTGATCATACCCGAGATCATCAGGCAGTTCGGGCTTAGCATGACGGAGGCGAGCGCCTTCCAATACGCGACCATGACGGGCATCGCGCTGGCCGGCTTCTTCCTCGGCTACCTCGCCGACCGGCTCGGCCGCAAGACGACGATCATGATCGGACTGTCCGTTTTCGCAGCCGACGCTTATCTGTTCGCCGCCGGCGCTTCTTTCGCGTTCTTTCTCGTCCTGCTGGCGATTTCCGGGTTGGCGATTGGGGTGTTCAAAACTGGCGCCCTGGCGCTGATCGGCGATATCTCGCGCTCCACATCGGAACACACTTCGACCATGAATATGGTGGAGGGCTTTTTCGGGATCGGTTCGATCGTCGGTCCGGCGCTTCTGGCTCGCCTGCTGGCGGACGGCATCTCGTGGAAATGGCTGTACGTGATCGCCGGGACCATGTGCGCGATCCTGGTGGCGATCGCGCTCGCGGTGAAGTACCCGTCCACGATGCAAAAGAGCGAAGAGCCGATCGATTTCAAGCGCACGTGGGCCATGATGAGGGACCCGTTTGCGCTGGCATTTTCCCTGGGCGCCTTCCTTTATGTGGCGGCCGAATGCGCGGTGTATGTCTGGATGCCCACGCTGCTTGCAGGGCGCGCGGGCTTCTTCGCTGTCTACAGCATTTCGATCTTCTTCCTGCTCCGGGCCGGCGGCCGTTTCGTGGGCGCCTGGATGCTGGGCCGCTTTTCGTGGACAGCCGTGCTCACTGTCTTCAGCGGCGCCATTCTGGCATGTTTCGTCGGCGCAGTCGCGGGCGGAGCCTCGGTAGCCGTCTTTCTGCTGCCGCTCTCCGGCCTTTTTATGTCCGTTATCTATCCGACCATCAACTCCAAAGGGATCAGTTGCTTTCCGAAATCGGAGCACGGAGCGGTTTCCGGCGTCATTCTGTTTTTCACGTGCGTATCCGCGGCTTTGGGACCTTTGGCGATGGGCGCCGTGAGCGATGCGCTCGGTGGCCCGCAATACGGGTTCATGCTGGCGGCGGTATTTGCGGCCCTGTTGTTCGGCGGCTGCTTGAGCAACTCGATCCTGGACCTGACGCGCGAACGCCTGAGCGCGCTCGACGAGAGCCAGTATCATGCGGCGGAGGCGGGGCGTAGAACGCATCGAGAGGGACTATGAGCAATCGGAAATGGTTTTTGGCCGCGGCGTTGACCGGCTGTGCCGGATGCGTGACACTGCTGTTTTCGCAGCAGGCGGACTCGCCGAAGTCCGAGGAATACCTGCTGCTGGGAAGTCCGAACCGCGGTGCAGGCGAGCCGATCATCTTCGTGAATCCGAAAGCCCCGAACAACATCATCGTGGTGGCGATGGCCACCCTGAACCGGCTGCCGAGCGGAGAAACGCCGATCCCGAGGGGCCAGCCGGGCGCGACGGAACTGAGGGTGAAGGAGCTTTCCACGCCCGACGGATCCCGAACCGACATTGCGGTCACGCACGACGGCGGGAAGACGTGGACGTTCAGCGAAGACAACCTTCGCAAGGTCCTGGAGAAGAACCGCTGCAGCGACTCGTTTGCCGGCGCCGGTCCCGACGGGACCCTGTACATGGGATGTCTCGCCTACCTCAATCGCGGCAGCGCGGATTACGAAGACGGCTACGCCCCGAATGGCGAGGCGAGGATCTACCATGGCGGCTCCGCGATTGAATGGTCCACGGATCACGGGCGGACGTGGAGCCGGCCGGTATGGGTCCACCCCGCATTGTCGCCATCGCTCTATGCCCCGACCGTGAAGCCTGTTTTCGAACAGGCGTCTCCCTGGGACCGGCCGATTTTCGTAGCGGATGCGCAGACGGGTACTATCTATGTCAGCGGCAGCGGCCTGGCGTACACGGTGGATCCGGCCACGGTCGAGCGCCCCAAAATTGATCCCGGCAAGCCGGGAAAGGGCTACACAGGCTATCCTCCGCGTTCCGTAGCCCGGCAGCGCACGTTCCTCCGCGCTTCTCACGACCGGGCGAGGACATGGGGAGTTATCTATCCCATGGATTCCGACGAATACCCCGGAACTTTTGGCGGCGGGTTCACGGCGGCGTATGGCAACCTCGCGGTTGCGTATACGGCGAGCAAGGTTCCGGACAGCCTGAGCGCCCAGTGCCCATGCACGGTATTCGGCACAAGCAGGGACGACGGCAAGACGTTCGAGTACCGCGTGGTTCCTCCCCTACCGGCCACGGCGGCCCCGGCTGCGAGCTCGAGCCGCGGCTTCGGCGGCGTCATGGTATCGGCCGACCCGACAGCGGAAGGGCGCTACGCAATCGCGAGGCAGAACGGCCGGAGAATCATGATTTCGGTTACCGATGATGGGGGCAGGACGTGGCGCGAGCCGGTGACAGCCGCGGAACTGCCGCCCGGCGCCGGATTCGGCCACCGGGCGATGAGATACTCGCCCAAGGGTGTACTGGCGTTGATGTGGAAACAGGTATACGAGAACGGCAGTTTCGACGTCTGGTCTTCGGCATCCCTGGACGGCGCGCGCACGTTTCGCACGCTGCGGGTCAGTCACGCGGTCTCTCCGAACTACATACGCGAGCGCGGGAACTTCTTGTTCGGCGACGATCTCTCATCGCTCGACGTTGACGGCGAATACGTCCACTTCGTTTGGGGCGACAACCGGTCCGGTTTCGAGGGGACGTGGTATGGCCGCATTCCGCTGAGCGCTTATGCTCCTCTCGCGGCCGGGACTCAGGGTACGCCGAGGCGAGGCATGCCGACGCCGGTTACGGCGCTGCGATCTCCCGAAGTGAACCCGGACCGTACGGTGACCCTGCGTTTCAGCGCTCCGGAGGCGACCGATGTGCAACTCGTCGGGGAAATCAACTTGGGCGGTGCTCCGAAGCGCATGACCAAAGGTCCCGACGGCGTCTGGACGATCACGGTGGGTCCGCTCCCTCCGGAGATCTGGAGCTACAACTTCAGGGTGCAGGGCGTGATGGTAACGGATCCTTCGAACCCTGCGGTGAAGCCGACGCCCCCCGGCGAGCCGATGTCGAGCTTTGTCGAGGTCCCGGGAGACTCGCCGGCGTTCTATGACTCGCGGCCGGTCCCTCACGGGGAGGTGCGCATGGTCCTGTACGAGTCCAAGGCCATGGGCGTGACCCGGTGGCTTTGGATCTATACGCCCCCGAACTATGACAGAAGCATGGCGAAATATCCGGTCCTGTATCTGCTGCATGGGAACGGCGAGGCGCAAAACGGCTGGGTCATGAATGGCCGCGCGAACATCATCCTGGACAACCTGATTGCGGACCGGAAGGCGGAACCGATGATCGTCGTCATGCCCCAGGGACACGCGCTTCAGGGCGCCGGGGTCGGACCATTGGTGAGAATCGAGGGCGAAACAGGAATGTTCTCCCCGCGGTTTGCGAATGACCTGCTCGAAGACGTGATTCCGCTCGTCGAACGCACTTATCGAGTGGTGGCGGATGCCGATCACCGGGCGATCGCCGGGCTCTCGATGGGCGGCGGTCAGGCATTGATGATCGGGCTTGCCCACCCGGACCTCTTCCACTACGTGCTCGGCTACAGCGCCGCGGTCGGCGGCCCGTTCAACGACATCCAGGAGAGCTTCGAGGAACCTCTCGCGAATCCTTCGAAAGTGAACGCCAACCTGCGGTTGCTGTGGGTGTCGGTCGGCAGGCAGGACTTCCTGTACCGGGCCAACCAGGATTTCATCAAGGTACTGAACGAGAAAGGCATCAAGAACACGTTCCGTGAAACAGAAGGCGCCCACGTGTGGAGCGTCTGGCGCAACAACCTGAACGAGACGGCGCCCATGCTTTTCCGGGGACGTTAGCGGGGTTTTGCCGGCGGGGACTTCGCGCCCCGCCGGCGCTCTCGGGGAGAGGGTTACTTCTTCGCGGCCGGAGGCCGGGCCTCCTCGCTGCGGCGCGACGCGAAATACTCGTCGAGCACTTTCAGCCCATCCTCATTCACCACCGGAATCGCTTTCGTATCGGCGGCGGAGATATGCAGCATCTGGGGCTTTGCATTGCTGAAGGCCGGCCAATTCGGCAATTTCTGGCCATTTGGGGTGCCGGTCTTTGCAAAATTCGTCCAATACGTGCGCATCATGTCCGACAATGCCTCGTCTTCCGGTGTCGGAGCGGGGCGATTGTGTTCGGTTAATTGCCGGAACACGTAAGGGAGCTCCTCGGAATGCGGCGTGCCGTAGCCCGCGCGGGGAGAGTCGGCCGGATATTCGGGATGCTCGTCGAAGTAATAGAGGAACACCTTGGATTTCCCGGTCTTCGCCTGCAGGCGGGCCCACGTCCAGGTGTGCCAGCCGAACGCCGTGTCGCGGGTCAGATCGCGTGCGGTCTTTTTTTCCGCGGGCGTTTCTCCGCCGGGATAGGCGGCAAGGAGCTTGTCGGCGAACCGGCCGTAGCGCTGGCGGACACTCTCCACATAGGCCTGCTGGGAACGAGGTGCGCCGAAGGTGGCGCCTTCGTCGGAGTTATATCCGATCAGGACCGGGACATCGTTGTATTTGCCGGACTCGTAGAGCCTGTATTGGTCGTCCGGGATCACCCAGCCGTCCACGACAGGCCAGGATATTCCGCGCTGGCGCTGGGCCGCGGCCAGCAACTTTTCCGCCGGGATATTCCGCATTTCCGCCAGGGTGGAAGCACCCAGCGTCCTGGCCCAAGCGGCGCCGGCCTTTTCGGCCTCGGTCAGGGGTTGCATGTTCTCGCCAGGGCCTCCTCCGGCGCGAACCGGCCCGAAAGAGCCGCCGCTCTCGGAGATGGCGCCCTGGAACAGGCCCTTGCCGAGCGGGGAGGCACAAAGCATGCTCACCGCGATCGCGCCGGCAGACTCGCCGAATATCGTCACCCGCTTGGGATTGCCGCCGAACGCGGAGATGTTCCTCCGGACCCACTCGAGCCCCGCGATTATATCCAGGAGGCCATAGTTGCCGGAGACGTGGTAGTCGCTCTCGGCGCTCAACTCAGGATGCGCCAGAAAACCAAAAATGCCGAGGCGGTAGCCGATGGACACCACCACGACGCCCTTCCGAGCCAGCCACTCGCCATGGTACAGCTTTTCGGCGGGAGTGCCCGCCGTGAAGCCGCCGCCATGGATCCACACCATAACGGGCAACTTTTCGTTAGAGCGCCTGGCGGGAGTCCAGACGTTCAGGAACAGGCAGTCCTCGCTGGGCGCCGGCAGATTTCTAATTGCCGGATTCGACTGCATGCAGGCCCGGCCGAACTCCGTGGCGGCCCGCACTCCCTCCCACTTCGGCGCAGGCCGGGGTGGACGCCACCGGAGATCTCCCACGGGCGGAGCGGCGTAAGGAATGCCGCGGTAAATCGTAAGCCCGTCTTCGACCGTGCCCTGGAGCATGCCTCCCTCGACTTTGGCTGTCTGCGCCAGGGCGGCGCCTGCCGAAAGCATAATTGCGGCAAGCACGATCGCATTGGGCGCGAGAGCGTATTTACGATGAATGCAACGGACCAGCATGGGGTGTTTTCCTTTCATGAAACGTACACGGGCGCGCGCCTGAGCGTGGGTGAAACCGGCACGCCACCGATCCGGTCCGATGGCGTGCCCACGGGGTTCATTTGACCTGGAACTGCGGTTTCGGCATGAGGTCCAGCAAGCCGTTCACGATCGCGCTCTCCGCACAGCCGGGTTGCAGGCGCGAAGATACGACCTCGAACACGTAGTGGCCGAACGAGGAGTCGTCCGGAATGTAACCGGAGCGCGCCATGCCGTTCGTCACGGTGACCATCATCGTTCGGGCGTAGCGGGATTCCCGCTTGAGCCGCTGCGCGATTTCGTTGTAGACCTCGCCATTCACGGCTCCGAAAGCGATGTCGTCGATCATGACCAGGCCCAGGCGGATATCGACCGGGCTGCCGTCCTTGTAGGTCCCGGCGGTTCCCGCCCGGCCCCTGTCGAGCCGCTCGCGGCCGGGGCAGGTGACGGTCTTCTGTGCGCCATAGATCTGCGCCGTCGTATCCATCCGTTCCGGTTGCATGCCTCGCATCACATGCATCACCTCTTCCCCGAGCATCTGCCCCATGGAGGTGATCATCTGTGCTTGCTGGTTCATCAGTTTCGCGACTTCCGGGTTGTTCCTGTCGAGGCCCTGCCCGCCCGGAGGCATCGCATTGCTGATGTCTTCGCCGCGTTTTGCATAGTCTTTGATCCGGATGTCCCGCAGATCGAAAGTCTGCTGGAAGTAGATCGGGTTCTGATCGCCTTCCGCCCCCGTTGACCAGAGCGCCACGATCTTGTTGTCGTAGGAGTCCTCGATGTACCGCGAAGCGGCTCCCGGCGCGTCGCCGCTCACTTTGTCCAGATTGCCCGTGATTACGGCGTGCATGGCGTAGTTGTAATAAACGGCGATGGGGTCGCCGTTCAGGGTCTCGAACTTCACGACCGCAACGGTCTTGTCCGAGGGGCCGTCGTAATTCGCGCCTTCCCACCAGCGCCGTGTTTTAGGATCGATGTAATCGCGGTTGACGTTGAGATAGGAGACGCCGGTTCCGTATCCGATACGGGCGGGTTGAAGCCGGCCGGCCGCCAGTTTTGCCGATTCGAAGATTTTATCAGGAAGATTCCTGTTCCCACCGAACGGGACGCTGTGCGTGTGCGTTGCCGTGATCAGAATGTTCGCGGCCGGAATCTTCAATTCGGACTGCATCCGTTCAGTCACTTGCTGCCAAACCGGATCCGGAATCGCGCCGGTGTCCACCGAGATCAAGGCGGCGCGCGAGTCACCATTGTCGACGACGATGGCCCGGGAATAGATATGGTCCAGAATTCCGTAATAATTTTTCGGCAGTTCACTTTCCTGCGGTGTGATGTCGACTTTCGCGGCGCCCGCGCGCAAGGCCGGGGCCGGCTCCGATTGCGCCGGAATGAAGGGCGCGGCGGCCAGAACCAAAAGGGTTGCATATGCCGCGGAATGCATTTTCATATTCATTCTCCAGATTGATTTCCTGCGCCGCGTCGCGGCGCAATGCACGTTGAAGCTGTCGGTTTCAGTTACCGGAGGAACTGCCGGAGAGGGCGCGCTCGATTGCGGCGGAAACGATCGAGGTCATGATCTTGTAGCCTTCGGCGTTCGGGTGCAGCCCGTCATTGGAGCAGTTCTCCTTGAGCCATCCTTTCGCGTCTGCCAGGGCCGTGAAATAGTCGGCATAAATCGCGTTCACGCGTGTCGCATAGTCCTTCATCCACGCGTTGATCTTGAGAATGTCCGCCGGCGGATGACCCTCTGTCATTCGCATTCTCCTCATTGGGGGGCGTCCCGGAACGGCGACGGGAGCCTGCGGCTGGGCACTCTGGGCGAGAAACGGGTAGTCGCTCACGGGCGTGAGCGAGCACAAGATGACCTTGATGTTATGGTGCTGCGCGAGCTCGGTCATGGCCATGATGTTCTGCTCGATCATCTCGGCCGTTTCCGGGCCGGTGTTGCGGGAGATATCGTTGATGCCGGCCAACACTACCATCGCGGCAGGCTTGAGGTCGATCACGTCGGGGTACATGCGCACGAGCATTTGCGGCGTTGTCTGGCCGCTGATGCCGCGATTGATATACGGTTTGCCGGGGAAGTACTCGTCGAGCCGCCAAAAGTCCGTGATCGAGTCGCCCATGAAGACGACCCGCCCGGGCTCGGATGACTGTTTCTTCAACTCCTGATTGGCCTTGTGGTAGCGTCCCAACTGGTTCCAATCGAGAAGTTGATCCGCCAGGCTCCTGGCGGTCATCGCCAGGCAGCAATTCGCCGGCGGCGGGTTAAACTCGTCAACCAATTGTGCTCTGACTCCGCCGCTGATCAGTGACAAGCCGGCAACCAGGAGGAATATTCGTTTCATAGCGTCTGGATCCGCATCCTTGGGTTTTGTCTTTACAATATTTCTGAGCTACCTTGACATGACGGACTATAACTCCCGTATACCTGGGTTGTCAACAGGAAACTGCCGGCGACATCGTGTAATCCGTAATTATCTACCATTAAAAGACTTATGCGTGGTCCGGAAGGATCGCAAAGCCCGGACTTCGCCAGACTCGGAACTGGCTTGAAGACCCGGGTTCCGCCCCTTCACCGCGGGTTGATGGCGGAGAGCGCCCTCCCGGTTCCATCAAGAAAGGGTGCAGGTTGCCCGGTGTGTGGTCATCTGGAAAGTTTATCGGCTTGACAGCATCTGAGAAGTGCGATATAAAGCACCTGTTAAGTCGCTTTCGTAAAGATTTTGACAGCCTGTATTGACAGGTTATGGAGTAAGGCGGAAGGTTTCAGTTCAGACAGTGAGGATCTCCATGAGACAAAACGCGAAGTCCGAGTGGGCCGGGCCGGCCTACTTGTTGCGCCGCATTTTGATAGCGCTGCTATCGTTTATGGCGTTTGCGGGCTTGGCCTTCGGTCAAATCGATCGCGGGACGATCGAAGGACTCGTCAAGGACCCAAGCGGTTTAGCGATCCCTGGTGCAAAGGTGCAGGTCATTCGCATAGACACAAACAGCGTCCTGGAGCTTGCAACCAACCAGGAAGGCCTGTATACGGCGCCCAATCTTCCGGCCGCGAATTACCGCGTGGTGATTCAAAAGGACGGTTTTAACAGCGTCACCCGCGAGCCGATCGAGGTTCGTCCCCGTATGAGCATACGGGTTGACGTGTCGATGCAGCCGGGCACCATCACCGAAAACGTCACCGTGACAGCCGAAGCGCCGTTGCTCGATACAGCAACGATGAACAATTCCGCCGGGTTCAAGGAGGACCTGATTCAGGACCTGCCTCTGATTGTCGTCGGCACCAAGCGCGACATCACGGGCTTCCTGAACAATCTGCCCGGCACCACGAACACGAACACATTTACGCCAGCCGTCAACGGGTCGCTGGTAGGCCAAACGGAGGCTTTTCTGGATGGCGCTCCGGCCAGCGAACGCATCATGGTGGGCTCACTTTCCGAGAACGGGCCGATGATGGAGCAAGTCGGCGAAGTCAGCATCGTCGCCAATGCGTTCAACGCAGAGTATGGCGGTTTCGGGAACTGGTTCGCGAACGTGACGATCAAATCCGGCAGCAATGAGCTCCACGGCAGCGCCTTCGATCACCTGGGGAACGACAAACTGAACGCGCGGTCGTTTTTCCAGCCGAAGAGGACGCCGTACCGGCAGAACGAAGGCGGCTTCACCCTCGGCGGCCCCGTGGTGATTCCGCACGTCTACAACGGCAAGAATAAGACCTTCTTCTTTGCCAGCCTGGGCATGTTCTTCTCGCGCTACGGCGCCAGCGGCAACATCATGACAATTCCGACCCAGGATTTCCTGAGGGGTGACTTCAGCAAGCTCGTGGACGCGAAGGGGAATCAGATCCCGATCTTCGACCCCGCTACGACACGCCCGGATGGCAAGGGTGGCTTCGTCCGCGACCAATTTCCGGGGAACATCATTCCTCCTAATAGAATTTCGCAGGCGGCCAAGATTGTAGCGAAGTACATGCCGGCTCCCACACTGCCCGGGATCGTCAACAACTTCAACAGCAAAGCTGCCGCCACGTGGCCTTACTACAACACCTGGGTTCCGCTCGTCAAAATCGACCACAGCATCTCCGACAAGCAGAAGCTGATGGGCAGTTTCACGTACCAGAAGAGGCCCCGCATCATCTGGAGCGGCGGAATGACGGACGCTCCGGCCTGGGGCGAGACGCAAACCAACCCATTGGACAACGTGTTCGACCAGCTCGCCAATAGCTGGAAGGTGCGGCTCAACTACGACTATATAATCAGCCCGACGATCGTGAACCACGTCACGGTTTCCGCAGATCGCTACTATAACCTGGGCCTGAACAAAACGAACGGACAGGGATGGGATCAGCAGTTGGGAATTACCGGCATTCCGGCCGATACGGGCGCCTTTCCGCAGATCAACTTCCAGGGCGGCTCGGTTTCACCGGCGCAGCTCAACCGCGGCTACGACGAGAATTGGCATGATCTGCGGTATTCCTTCATTGAGAACCTCACGTGGGTTCGCGGGACCCACACGATGAAATTCGGGTTTGAAATCGACCGTGACCGCATCAACCGACGTTTTCTCGGCGGCGCCGCGGGCATCTTCACCTTTACCAACCTGATGACCAGCCAACCGAATTCGCCCAATCTGGGCGTCTGGGGCAACTCATTTGCAAGCTTCCTGCTGGGTGCGGTAAGCACGGCGACGGCCGATATTGAGCCTTTCTGGGGTTCGCGCCTCCTGCGCACCGGAATATTCGCGCAAGACGAGTGGCACGCGACACCGAAGTTGACCGTCTCCTACGGTCTGCGGTGGGATTACAATTCACCGATTTCCGAAGTGCACAACATGATCTCCAGTTTCCAGCCCGATCTGCCGAACCCGGGCGCCGGCGGGCGGCCCGGCGCACTCGCCTTTATTGGCACGGGACCGGGCCGCATCGGCGGTGATTTCCAGGATAAGTGGAAGAAAGGCTTCGGCCCGCGCCTGGGCGTGGTGTATCAGTTCGGCGAGAAGACTGTGATTCGCGCTTCGAGCGGAATCTATTACGCGAACGCGGGCAACACGGTCAACCCGTCGATTGCCGGTTTCAGCAACACTCCTTCCTTCACGTCCGGTGATGGCTATACCCCCTTGTATTACCTGGACTCGGGCACGTTCCCGCAGAGCTTCTCCATGCCTCCCGTTATGAATCCTTCGTTCTTGAACGGGCAGGCGATCTACTTCATGCCGAGGACGGGAACTCGCCTGCCGCAGACCATCAGTTGGACGTTTGGCATCCAACGCCAGTTGACGCCGAACACCAGCATCGAGGCGAACTATATCGGCAGCCGGTCCACGCATCTTCCGTTCCAGTCGAATTGGAACTACATGCCGATCAGCGGGCTGCAGTATGGACCGCTGCTGCTGTTCCCGATCAACTCGCCCGAGGCTGCCGCAGCCGGCTTTACCGCTCCGTATCCTAACTTCGTCAACCAGCGTGGTGCGAATACGGTGTATCAGTCGCTGAGGCCGTACCCGCAGTACACGAGCGTCGTCACAAGCGGCGGTGTGTTCTACGGCGGCAACTACCCGGGAGGCGCCGCAGACCCGGTCGGCCAGGCCAAGTACAACTCGCTGCAGGTCAAGGCGAACCGGCGACTCGCCAGCGGGCTCACGATGTTCGGGTTCGTTACCTGGTCGAAGAGCTTCACCCTGGTGACGGACCAGTATCCCGGCAACAGGATCTTCCAACTGGACGCTCAGCCGGCGCTCACTTTCAGCGCAAGCTGGGTGTACGACCTTCCGTTCGGGAAGGGCAAGCCGGTTCTCAATACGGACAACCGCGCGGTGAATGCGGTCGTGTCGGGATGGAAGATTAACGGCTTCGTGAAGTACAATTCGGGCGTGCCGCTGAGCATCAGCGCCGCAGCGGGACAACTCAACCAGGTCGGCTACACTCAACGCGGCAACGCCGTCCAAGGAGTGTCACCGTATCTTACGACAAATCCCAGGGACTTCAATCCGGCTAAGAGCAGGTATTTGAATGCGGCGGCGTTCAGCATGTCGACCGGATTCAACTTCGGAAACCTGGCGCCGACTTTGAGTTGGGTCCGCGGATTCTGGGGCAAACAGGAAGCGCTAACGATCGGCAGAACCTTCAGGGTAATGGAAAAGATGTCGTTCGACTTCAGCGTGGACGCGCAGAATCCGTTCAACTTCGTGCGTTGGAACAACCCGAACACGACACTGGCTTCGCCGGCTTTCGGTATGGTCACGTCGTCTCAGCCGGGCCGCACGCTGCAGGTCAATGGAAAGCTGCAGTTCTGATATGGGGCGACCCTGTCAAGCTAATCCGGACGAACACGAGGAGTAAAACAGGGGCACCTCAAGAGCTGCTCCTGGAGATCAAAGGGTTCGGGCTCACCTGGCGGGTGAGCCCGAATCTATTTCGGGAAACGTCAAAATGCATACAAAAGTTCGCCTCTTTACGGTTGTTGCAATTGCGTTCTCGGTTGCGCCACAGATTTCGTGGGCGCAGCGCTCCGGAAGGAACATTGCCGGCGAGCACTGGGTTGCCAGTTGGGCCACGGCGCAGGACCTCATGCCTGTGTTTTTCGGCAGGCAAGGCGGCCGGCCGCCCGGCCCGCCGCCGGCCCAGGTTCAGAATGCGGCGGACAAGGCTGTAGACGAACAGGGCGCGGCGCGTCCTCCGCAAGCGCCGCGACGGCCGCCCGCATCCAATCTCCCGGCGACCTTTGCCGACCAGACGGTCAGGATGATCGTTCGCGCGAGCCTGGGCGGCCGACGCGTTCGCATCGAGCTGTCGAACATGCTGGGTGCGAGGCCGCTCGATATCGGCGCCGCTCACATAGCGCGTTACAAAGGCGACGGCGCCATCGTGGAGGGAACGGATCGTGTGCTGACCTTTAGCGGCAGTCCGAGTTACACGGTACCACCGGGAGTCCTCGCCGTAAGCGACCCGGTGGACCTGGAAGTCGCGCCTCTTTCGGATCTGGCCGTTTCGTTATACCTCCCTCATGATACCGGCGCGCCTACCAGCCATTTGATCGGCCTGCACACCGCGTACATATCCAAAGGCGACGTGACTGGCTCAGTGAACATGCCGGAACCGGCGACGATGTTCGCCTACGTCTGGCTTTCCAGCGTGGACGTCGCGGCAGCGCCCGAGGCGTTCACCATCGTCGCATTGGGCGACTCGATCACCGACGGATTCGCCACGACGCGCGATGCCGACCGGGCTTGGCCCACATTGCTCGCCAAACGGTTGAGCGCGAACAGGGCGACCCGCCATATCGCAGTCGTGAACCAGGGGGTCTCCGGCAATCAGGTGCTTCGGGACGGCGCCGGTGTGAGCGCACTGGCGCGCTTTGATCGCGACGTTCTGAGCCGTCCGGGAGTGAAGTGGGTGATTCTGCTGGAGGGAATCAACGACATCAACATCCGCGGTCGTGTGGACGGGCCCAATGCGCTCACGGCCGATGAATTGATCCAGGGCTATCGCCAGATCATCACTCGCTGCCATGCGTACGGCATCAAAGTCATGGGAGCTACGATCATGCCGGAAGAGGGCGTTCCCACCGCGTCGGAACGTGGCGAGGGGATCCGGCAGGCAGTGAACAAGTGGATTCGGGCAGCCGGGAATTTCGATGCCGTGGTGGATTTTGACGCCGTGGTCCGCGACCCGGAACACCCTGCGCGAATCAAGGCCCGATTCGATCCGGGCGACCATGTCCATCCGAACGACGAAGGCAACCAGGCCATGGCCGACGCTTTCGATCTGACCGTATTCAAGTAGTAGAGATGGACACGGCGGCAGTGAATAGAGAAGCTCCTCCGGTGAGCCCTGAATTATGCACGCGACCTTCCGGGCGCCCTTTGGCCGGCTGACGCCCAGATCTCGAGTCTTTGCAGCTACAGAAGACCTCGCCCGGTGAGCACCGCGGGGCACGGCAGCGCTGGGTCACGATCCGGCGCTCTGTGAAGAGGCGGCGCTGCTGGGAGGATACGCACCCGTGTACCCCATCTGGACGGATGCCCTTGCCGCGAATGTGCGTACGGTCTCGCCGAGTTCGGGAAAACGGCTTGCCGGAAGCTGTGTGGCGACGGCCGACAGGCCGAGCGCCGCGACTACCGTTCCCGAAGCATTGAAGATCGGCGCCGCTACGCAGAAGCCGCCGCGTTCATCCTCTTGCTGGTCGGTCGCGTAGCCCACGGTGCGGACGCGCGCGAGTTCCTGGCGTAGCCGCTTCACAGTCGTGATCGTGTGGGGTGTGCGTTTCGGCAATCCGGCATGCAGCAACTCGTTGATCTCTCCTTCGCTCCGGAATGCGACAAGCGCCTTGCCGACCGCGGAAGAGTGGATAAAGTTGCGCTTGCCGATCCAGGTGTTGATCTTGATGTACGAATCCGGCTCGACTCTGTCGATGTAGACTGCTTCACCGCGATCGAGGATCGCCAGGTGACCGGTGACGCCTGTGGCCCGCACCATTTCCTGGAGAAGAGGGGCAATCATATCGCGCAGCGACAGTTCGCGCGATGGAATGCCGGCCAAGCTCAGCAGTTTCAAGCCCAGGTAGTACTTGCCCGTGTCCTCGTCGCGGCGGACAAAGCCGAACTTCTCCATGGTGGTTAACAGGTTGAAAATGCTGCTGTAAGGGATCTTGAGCTTCCGCGCGAAATCCATTTTGATCAGCCCGACGCTGCTCATCGAGAGCATGTCGAGCATCTCAAAAGCCCGAGCCAGCGCGGGCACCGTGTACTGATCGCCACCGTTCTGTTCTTTTGAGGAGCGCGGACCACCGGCCGGCCGGCGGCGCTCCGTCGTACGTTCACTGGATTTGCTGTTGCTGCCCTTGCGCTTGTCCATGCCGATCACTCCGCGGATCTTGTTAGCATATTGATACTATATCACCTAATTGATGAATTTGCTTGACAATCTCAAATTCTGGATTTACAGTTGCCTTATCAATTGTCTGATAAGCGAGATCGAGCTCGAAATGAGCATTGCCAAGAGATTTCGCCATTGGCTGCCGCTGGTGGCCGCCGCCTTCGCCGTTCCCGCGGCGTTTGCGCCGGCTGCCGCCGCGCAGGAAGTGTTGCGACCGTCCGGAATGTATGGTGACATGCCGGCGCGCGCCGCGCTTCCGTGGGCGCCGGATACAATTATCTACCAGGTCTGGCTGAATTGTTACGGCCCGCAGCACGCCCTCGAGAATGCCGAGAAGCACCTCGATGACGTGGCCAGGCTCGGCGTCACGATGATTCAGTTGAGCCCGGTTCATCCACACACGCTTGCCGCGGGCCCCTATTCGGTGGAGGACTACTACGGCATTGATCCCGCATACGGCGCCAAGCAGGACCTGCAGTCGTATATCGAGCACGCCCACCGCGCCGGATTGAAGGTGATCATGGACGTCGTTTTCGTCCACACCTCGCCGGCGAACCCCCTCATGAAAGAGCATCCGGAATTCTACGCGAGGAACGCGGCCGGGAAGGTGGAACTCTCGCAATGGGGACTGCCTCACCTGAATCCCGCGAACCCGGACACGAGGAAATACCTGATCGATAACCTGCTGTACTGGGCCGATGATTTCGGCGTGGATGGGTTCCGCGCGGATGTGGCCTCGGGCATGGGACCGGAATTCTGGAATGAAGTGCGCAAAGCGCTCGACAAGGCGCACCCCGGGCTTTTCCTGCTGGCCGAGAGCACCGCTCCCGAACTCATGTTGCAGGCCTTCGACGCCAGTTACGGCGTCAGCCATATGTGGACTCTGTTCAAGACCCTCGGCCTGGGGCAACCCGCCTCCGAGGTGCACGCGAACTGGGTGTCCGACCGCGCGAAATTCCCGCGCGGCACGCTGCTGCTGCGCAGCCTCGACAACCACGACCAGCGCCGCGCCGTGACCGAGTTCGGCAATCGCGCTGCGATCGCCGGCATGGTGATCAATCTCACCCTGGACGGCATTCCTTTTGTTTACAACGGGCAGGAAATCGGCGATCCGAATCCGACGCCCGTACACTTTTCCTATCCGATCTGGTGGCAGCAGGAACGCACGGCCGCGGTGAAGGTCGAGGGTCTGATGCTGCACCGCGGCGGATATCTCGGACAGGACCTGGATATATATAAGAAGCTGATCGCCATCCGCAAAGCGAATCGGGCATTTACGCGTGGCGCGGTCGAGTGGGTCCGGAACAGCGACGAAGGGCGCATCGTCAGCTATCTGCGCACCGACGGAGATCAGAAGTTCCTCGTGCTGGTCAATGTTACGAACCGCCCGTGGACCGGCACCGTGGCGCTTTCGCCGGAGGACATCGGCTTTCATCCTCTTCTGGCTGAAGAGGCCGAAGCCAGCGCCGTGCCCAACAATCGCCTGGCGTTCACTTTGGGCCCGTGGGGCTATTACATCGGGGAACGAAATCCAGTGAATACTCTCCCATGAAACGCAACATCTGCTGTGTGATTTCGCTCGCGCTGTTCGGGACGGCGATCGCCGGCGCGCAATCTTCGCCTGTCCGGAAAACCGTCAGCCTGGATGGCGTATGGCAATTCCAGACCGATCCCTCCCGCGTGGGCGAGGCCGCCGGCTGGGCCGACGGCTCGCATGCGTTTTCGAAAAGCCTGCGGGTGCCCGGCGTTTGGCAGGCGCAGGGTGTCGGCGAGCCGCGCAGCTTTCTGCGGAACGATTACGTGGGTCTGGGCTGGTACCGGCGCGATCTCGTGATTCCCGCGGATTGGCGCGGCAAGGCGATAACCATGCGTTTCGGCGGCGCCTCCCGGTTGACGAAGGTCTTCGTCAACGGACACCTTGCGGGCGCGCACGACGGCTTTAGCACGCCTTTTCAATTCGACGTCACTGATTTCGTGCGGCCCGGCGCGACAAACCACTTCGTCATCGCGGTCGATACGGATTGGCCGCGTTCGAAGCCGGTCGTGGTAAACGGCCGTGACATCAGCAAACCTGTCGGATTTCTGGTCTACGCGGCGAACTGGGGCGGTCTGTACGGCAGCGTCGAACTGGTCGCGCACAGTGACCCCTATATAGAAGATGCCTGGGTCCTGCCGGAGATCACCCCAGGCGTCGCGCACGTCCACGTGCGCGTTCGGAGCCGCAAGGCCGCCGGTGCTTTCCGCATTTCGGCAGCTATTTCATCCGCTGACGGGCGGTTGCCGGAGGTGACGAAGCAGTTGGCGGTTTCCGCTGCAGGCGAGAGCGAAGCGGTTCTCGACGTTCCGATTCCCACCGCGCATCTCTGGACGCCGGAAGATCCATATCTGTACCACGTAGCGGTAGGGCTGGCCGGAAGCGGCGTCACCGACGAAGTTTCGCGTCAATTCGGCATGCGCGAATTCGGCATGCAAGGCGAGCGCCTGCTGCTGAACGGCAAGCCTTATTTCCTCCGCGGCTACGGCGATCTCGACATCGAGCCACTTACCGGCGTTCCGCCGCTTACCGTCGACGAATTCGTCAAGCGGCTGCGAGTGGCCAAACAGTACGGGTTCAACTACGCCCGCCTGCACTCGCGCATGCCACCACCCGAAATGCTGCAGGCGGCGGATCAAGTCGGACTGGTGATCTCCTACGAGTTGCCGGTGGTTTATGCGGAGTTTCTGCTGCCGCACAGCGAGTTCGCGGGCCGGGAACTCACAGCCATGGTGAAGGAAACGCGCGGGCACCCCTCTGTTTTCAGCCTCGACATGGGGAACGAAATGGATCCCGACCGTGACTTCACCGACGAGACACGGCCGCAAATGCGCGCGTTATTGCAGCGGTTCTACGATCAAGCCAAGGCGCTCGACCCCTCGCTGATCGTGTTCGGCAGCGACGGGTTTGATATTCCCCCCAGCGACATCGCCAGCCCGATGCGCGGCATTGTTCCCGGAAAGGTGAATCTCGGACACGAGTTCGGCGGATATCCGTGTTCGCTCCCGAATCCCGGCCTGATTTCCCAGTTCACGGGCCTCATGGTGCCGTACTGGCTCAACGATGCTCAGCAATGGGTAAAAAAGAACGGCCTGGCTGACGTGTACCCGGACATGGTGCGAGATTCCGAGCGACTGCAATGGGAGTCGCACAAGTTCAAGATCGAGCGTCTGCGGGCGACGGGCCGCTTCAGCGGATACCAACTGTGGGCCATTACCGATGCCCCTAGCGGTATCGAGGGGGGGCCGTGGGAAGAGGGAGTTCTTGATTATTTCTGGCGCCCGAAGAGTGTGGGCGCAGACGCGTATCGGGAGTTCCAGTCATCGGCCGTTCTGCTGATCGACCGCGAACCGCAAGAACGGACGTTCTGGCTCGATCGCGGCGTCGAAGCGAAGGTGTCGCTTTCGCACTTCGGGTCGCCACTGCGCAAAGGCGTGCTCCGGTGGCTCGCGGTGGACGCTGCCGGTGGTGCGACGCTGAACTCCGGTACGGTATCGAACATCTCCGCCGAAGCCGGCTCGCTGGTCCAGCTTGCCGCCATCAGCTTCGGCAAGACGAATGGCGCCACGCCGCTTCGAGTGCAGTTGCGCGTCGAACTCGAAGGCGAAGGTCTCCGCACGCAAAACGAGTGGGAATTCTGGGGCTACCCGAAGCAACGTGCGGGCGCAACGAGTGGCGAAACCGTTTCGCTTCTTCGCAGCCGAGAGGTAACGGAGCTGTATCCCTGGATGAAAACGCGTTGGACGGAGCAGCCGCCGGCATTAGTGATCTCGCCGGCAGTTACTCCGCAGGTTTACGATTACGTTCTCGCCGGCGGCAAGGCGATCGTGCTGCTGGACAAATCGAACGTCGATGTGCCGCGCGATGTCAATTACTTCCCCGACTTTGTCCGCTGGAGCCCGAAGGCCTGGGGCACCCGCATCGAACCTGGCCCGTTCCCGTCTCGTTTCACACAGGACGGGCACATCGACATGCAGTTCTACGATCTGATGCAGGACTCCTACGGCCTCAGCGAGCAGTGGCTGGCCGGCGCTGAGAGCGGGCGGCTGCACCCGATCATGTGGGGCATCCGCACCATCCCCGGAAATCTCGAGAAACTGGGCTTCGTTTACGAATTTCGCGCCGGCAAAGGCTCGGTCCTCCTGGTGACCCTGAATGTCGAGCGCAACCTCGATCCGGAGCATCCGGCGGCGCTTTTCTTTTTCGACCAGGCTTTGCGTTACGTGATGTCGAATGCGTTTGTCCCGAAGGATGTGCTGACGCCCGGGCAATTCTCCCAACTCTCGTTTCTTGCGTACCGTTAGACGGATATGGCTGCGATGCAAAGAATCGCCATGACCTTGAAGCTGAAGCCGGAGTGCCGGGAGGAATACCTGGAAGCGCACCGGCACGTGTGGCCGGAATTGATTGAAGCTGCGCGCCGGGCGGGCATTCGGAACCACTCTGTGTTTCTGCGGGGAGACACTTTGTTCCTCTACGCCGAAGCGGAAGATCCTCGGGCTTCGCTCGATGAATTTCTGTCTACCGGCGTGAAACGTCGTTGGGATGCGGCTATGCAGCCGTTGCTTGACCCGCAACAGGAAGCGGCTGGCTGGCAGGAGGTATTTCACTTTGACTAACTGGTCCCACCTGCACCGTTCTGGGCGCGTGATGCTGCCTGTCACGGCAGCACTGATGCTCGCGGTGGCAGCGAACGGTGCCTCCGGTACGGACGATCCGTGGAGTCACTACCACGAGGCGTTTGCCTCGGCCTTCAAGAACTACGATGCGGCACGCCTGGGCACGGTGGCGATGGAGGGGCCGTCTGAGATCACCCGCGGCGCATATGGCGAATGGAAGATCGTGTACCGCGCCGGCTCGGAAGGCATCGCTCCGGGGGGCTCGATTCGCCTTACGTTCCGTCATCTGTCTGAATGGGGGATCCCGCAGAACCTCGACCAGGGCGGTCCGAACTTCACCACTGCATCCGCCTCGGATGGAGTGCCCGTCGAGTTGACGCCGATGCAGCACTTCCAGATCTGGAACCGTTATTTCCTGCCCTTCTTCCCCTGGCAGCACGTCACGGAGGTCAAGGTCCGGAAGCGGTTGCTGCCCGGGCAGACCATTACGCTCGTCCTGGGCGATCGCTCCCTGGGCTCTCCGGGCATGCGCGCGCCGGCAGTCGCCCGGGATCGCGCCTGGTTTTTGGTTTTCGTGGACGCGGACGCCAGCGGCCACTTTGTCGCGATCGACAAAGACCTCTACGTGCGAATCAGGTCCGGACCGCCGGTGCGCCTGCGGGTCCTTTTGCCGTCACAGGCGGCGGCCGGCGCGCCGGTAGACGTGCAACTGCGAGCTGAAGATTCCGACGGCAATGTCGCGGAAGGGTATCGCGGGACCGTGCGCCTCGACTCGGCAAACGCCTCGAGCAATCTGCCGGCGACCTACACGTTCACCGCCGCAGACAGAGGGCTGCATTGGTTTCGGGGTATTGGTTTTTCAAAAACCGGCATTCGCCGCGTGCTCGCCGATGACGGCGTCCTGCATGCGGAGAGCAATCCCATGCTGGTCTCCACGCGCGCGCCTGCGCAGAGCATTTATTGGGGCGACCTGCACGGCCACACGATCTTCTCCGACGGCACCGGCATGCCGGAGCAGTATTTCGATTACGCGCGCAACATCGCCGGGCTGGACTTCGCCGCCCTCACCGATCACATCGAGATGCTCGACCCGGTGCGCGAGAAGATGATCTCCGATCTGACCGAGAAACGGAACGATCCCAACCATTTCGTCACCATTCAGGCGTACGAGTGGAGCGGGCTGCCCGCGAGCGGCGGCAACCACAATGTCTACATGCTGCGTCCGGGACTGCCGAGCTTTCGCTCCAGCAACTCGCAGACTTCCGAAAACCCCTTCGTCTATTTCGGCCCTCCGGAACGGGGAGCGGGGCACGTTGCGCGCCTGTTTGAACTGCTGCGCGAACAGCCGGGCGCGAGCAAAGGCGAAATCATCGTGATTCCGCACGACCGCGGAGGCACCGCCACGCCGGAGTGGACCGATCCGCTCCTCGAGCCGCTGGTCGAGTTGGCGTCCGAATCGGGCGATCACGAACAGTGGGCGCAAACCTTCGTCGTGCCGGGAATGCAGATTGGATTCATCGGCAGCAGCGACGATCATTACGGCCGTCCCGGCTACGGCATGGACGACCGATTCGACCAGATGTGGAACTACACGCGGCAAGGAAGTCCGCTTGCCGCCGTGATCGCGCCGGAAAAGACGCGCGAGGCCATCTTTTCAAATCTGTATCAGCGGCACACGTATGCGACTACCGGGGCCCGCATCATCTTGCAGGTCTCGGTGGACGGCCATCCCGCGGGCGACAGCTGCATTGCCGATGCTCCTGTGTTCCATGTCCTGGTTGCGGGTACTGCTCCTCTAAAAACGGTCGAGATCAAAAAGCTCGTTCCGCGTGCGTTCGAAGTGACGGACCCGGTGCCGGACACCCGCGAGCACGCCCAGGTCGTCTTCCAGCAACGGCTCACGCCGGGACAGGAAGACGTGGAATTTACTCACACCGAGGCGGGCGTAACCGACAGCCCGGCCTTTTACTACGTGCATGTCGTGCAGGCTGACGGCGAACAGGCCGATTCAAGCCCGCTCATGATTCGGCACAAATGAATTGCGGAGGATCTATGTCGCGGTTAAGGATGAGTTGCACGCTTCTGTGCATTTGTGTAGTGCTTCTGGTTGTGTCGCCGTCGTGGGGCCAGGGCCTCAAAGCCCGGCTGGTCGGCAGAGTAACCGACAATAGCGGTGCCGTCATACCGAATGCCACCGTTGTCGCGACGAACGTGGAAACGCAGATTCAGTCTCGCACATCGACGACCGCCGAAGGCGAGTACGTGATTCCGGAACTTAGTCCGGGTAATTACAAGGTTGCCGTCGAGGCGCAGGCCTTTCAGACGTACATCCGCGAAGGCATCACCCTGAACGCGGACACGACTGTTCGCGTCGATGCCGCCTTGCGTGTGGGAGCGGTAAGCGATCAGGTGACGGTGACCGAGCAGGTTCCGGTGATTAACACCGAAAACGCCACGCTCGGCAAGACGATCGGCAACCAGGAGATTGTCGACATCCCACTTAACGGAAGGAATTACATCAGCCTGGCGCAATTCTCTCCGGGAGTGGCTCCTGCCGCGGCCGGCGCCAACCCGAACGTCATCAACGGGGCGCGCCCCGATCACGTAAGCTACCTCCTGGATGGCTTCTCGAACGTGGGCAAGCGCGGCAACGATCCCGTGGTTACTCCCTCGCTCGACGCCATCCGGGAATTCACGCTGCTCCGCAATGATTTTTCGGCCGCGTACGGGCGCCTTGGAGCCGGTGTGATCTCGGTCGCCCTTAAGAGCGGCACCAACAGACTGCACGGCTCTGCCTACGAATTTCTCCGCAACGATGCATTCGATGCGCGGAACTACTTCGCGACAAGGAATCCGAAGCTGCGCCAGAACCAGTTCGGTGGAACTCTCGGCGGTCCAATCATCAAGAACAAGACCTTCTTCTTCTTCAGCTACGAAGGCGCGCGTGTGCGCAATGAGCAGACGAAGTTGACGGCCGTGCCGACCGACGATCAGCGAACCGGCCTGTTCTCCACACCGGTCCTGAACCCGTACACAAAGACCACGTATCCGGGGAATCAAGTGACGAACATCAGCCCGGTTTCCGCGAAGCTGCTGGACTTCATCCCCCACGCGAACCAGTCCGGGGTATTCAACTACGTGGCGATGGATTCAGCGCAAAACGACAGCGACAACATCCTGATCAAGATCGACCACCAGGTCTCGGCGAACGACCGGCTCTCCGGACACTACATAGTTAACCGCTCCAACGGGACATCGCCGTTTTCCGGGAGCACATTGCCGGGGTTCGGATCGAATCTGCACCATCTTCAGCAGCAGGCGGCGCTGGATTTCACATCCAGTTTCACCGCGTCGATCGTCAATGACGCGCGGGTCGCCTTCAGTCGCCACAATTTCCATGAGCTCTCCGTCAACTATGGGAAAAATACTTCCGCTGATTACGGTATTGCCGGTGTCGCTGCCAGAACCGGACTGGCGCAGATCTCGCTTGCAGGCATGTTGGGATTCGGCGACGCCAACAACCTGCCGGACCTGTGGACGGACAACGAGTACTCGCTGAACGACACGCTGAACATCGTTCACGGGACCCACTACATTCAGATCGGCGGTGATTACCAGCGTTCCCAGCACTTCAACCACTACGATGCCTATTCGAACGGGCTATTTCTTTTCAACGGCACCTTCACCCGCAACGTTTTCGCGGATTTCCTGATTGGCGTGCCGATCGCCACCGAGAGGCAGGTGGGCACGAACACCAGTTACCTGTTCAGCAACTATGCCGGAGCCTATGTGCAGGACGATTGGAAAGTGCGGCCCAGCCTGACACTCAACCTCGGGCTGCGTTGGGACTACAACCCGCCGCCTGCGGAGAAGTACGGACACTGGGGCAATTTCATCCCGAGCGTCGGCAAGACGGTTGTAGCCGGCACGCCGGGCTACGCGTATGCCGTATTGCAGACGCACTACAGGAATTTCTCGCCGCGCGTTGGTTTTGCGTATCGGCTGCCGGACAACAAGACCGTGCTCCGCGGCGGATATGGCATTTTCACCGCATTTGACCTGCAGTATACGCAATATCAACTGTTGGCCGCGACTCAGTATCCTTTCGCAAATTTGCAGTTGTTTCAGGCGCCAAACGGCTCGCTGTCCTACGCAAATCCCTTCCCGACGGTTGGCGGTACGGCTCCAGGCGCCAGTACCCCGTCCGGCTGGGATTATGACAACCCCACTACTTACAATCAGCAGTGGAACTTCACCATCGCTCGTGACCTGGGCCACAATCTGGGGCTCGAAGTAGGCTATGTCGGCACCAAGGGCACACACCTTTCCGCCCTTGCCAATATCGATCAGCCGATACGCTCCGCGTCTGGCACTGTCCTTCCGTATCCTAGTTACAGCCGTATTTACTTTGTACACCTCGGCGCCAATTCAACCTATAACGCCCTGCAGATTTCGTTGGAAAAGCGCTTCAGCGGCGGATTGAGCTTTCGCTCGAACTTTACCTGGTCGAAGTCCATCGATAACGCTTCGTACGTGGCCGCGCAGACAATCGCTCTCGATCCGAACAACCTTCGTGGCGAGCGCGGCCTGGGCGCCAACAATCGTGGCCGGATCTGGTCCAACGACTTCGTTTACAAATTGCCGTTCGGGCGCGGACACCGCATCGGAAGCGGATGGAATCGCGCCGCGGATCTTCTGATCGGTGGATGGCAGATGAACGGCGCCATGCGCTTCATGGATGGACTGCCGTTTACTCCGCTGGTGGCCGGCGCGAATCAGTTGCAGGGATACTCGCCGCGTCCGGACCGCGTCGGCTCGGGGGTCCTGGAGCATCCGACCGTGCAGAAATGGTTCGATACATCGGCGTTTCTGCCGGTGCCGAATACCGCCTATCGCTACGGCAACTCGGGGCGCAATATCCTGATCGGCCCCGGATACATTGGGGTGGATGGTTCGATCTTCAAGGAATTCGCGCTCCACAAAGAAGGGCACTTCCTGCAGTTGCGCGGCGAATTTTTCAACCTGCTGAATCACGCCAACTTTGGTCAGCCTAATCCGTATATCGACCAGCCCACAGGTGGTGTGATTAATTCAGCGGGCGATGCGCGCCAAATTCAGATAGCATTGCGGTACTACTTTTAAGACCGCTTCCAGGACCGAATGCCGAGGATAAACATGATTACGAATACGACTGCGAGCCGGATGGGCCGGCTCGCAGTCTTTGCCCTGCTGTCTTCGGGCCTGATGCCGACGGCTGCGAGCGCACAGACGGCCGCAGCCGCGAAGCAGGTGTTTGTGGTTCCGTTCTCTCATCTGGACTTGTGGTACCTGGGCCCGCCGGAAAACTCGTACGCGCGTGCGGAGCGCATTTTCTCCTACGCGCTCGAGCAGGCGGAACGCGATCCGGATTTTCGCTTCACCTTCGAAAATGCGTACTATCTTCGCGAATATCTGAGTTTGCGTCCCGAGGCTCGCGACCGGATTGCAAAGATGCTGGGGAGCGGCCGCTTGGACTTGAGCGGCCAGTGGTCGGACATGAATCAGTCGGAGGCCACGGCTGAAGACCTGGTTCGCGACGTGCTGCTCGCCCACCGCTTCGCTCAAAGAGAACTCAACTTTCAGCCGCAGGGCGTCATCTCCGCCGATATTCCCGGTTTCACGCCGCAGGTGGTGCAGATCTGGAAACAGTCCGGCATTCGGGGCGCCATGCTCACCCGCGGCGGCCCACTGAAAACGCCGATTTTCCAATGGCAGGCGCCGGACGGCAGCAAGCTGCCCATCGGCTATACGGTGGGCGGCTATGCCACGGGCTGGATGGCCGGCCTGGCGAAGTCGCTCGAGGCTGCGGAAGGCAAAGTTGCTGTCAGCAGCTATCACTCGGTGCAGAAGAAGGAACTGAAGTTCGATACCGGCCTGGCGAAACTGGTGGACAAGAGCTTTCCCGGAAGCGGTCCCGCAATTTTGGGAGCCGGCCCCGACTTGTCGGTGCCATCGGCGGAGATGACGCGGGTCATCCGGGAATGGAATCAGCGCCACGGAAAAGAAATGTTCGTTCGTGAAGTGACGGTGCCCGAGTTCGTCGACGCGATCGCGAAGGACCCCCTCCCGGTTCTCAGCGGCGACTGGCAATCCGTTTGGCAGATGGCGATTCAGTCGGCCGACCGGTACGCGATGCTGGCGCGTGTCAGCCACCGGCTCGCCTCAGCCGAGAAAGTGGCCACCATCGCTTCTTTGCTGACACCGATGCAGTATCCCGAAGCAGATCTCGAGCGCGCCTGGCAATGGCAGATCGCAGCGCAGGACCACGAGGGCGCCGCCCTGCCCGACTTCCCGCATCGCGCCCAGGAGCTTGCCGCGGCGGTAGAGCAGCAATCCGCCGCGATGATCGCCAGCCGCATTCCCGCCCAGCGGAAAGACGCCATGGTCGTCGTGGCCGTCAACCCGGTGAACTGGCCTCGGCGGGTTGCACTGCGCGTCCCGCTGTTCCTGCACGGAGACATTCCAAGCGACGGCTCGCGCTGGGACAACATTGTGGTCCGCGACGAAAAAGGCAATCCTGTTCCGGCGCGCATTCGTCCGGCGGCGCCGCACGCCGTCACCAGAACGGCCGAACTGTATACCCTGATCGACCTCCCGCCGCTCGGCTACCGCTCCCTGTTGCTGGAACCCGGGGGAGACAATGCGACGGGCGCCGCTCCCTGGGAAACGCCGAAGCCTGAAATCTCGGCCGGCCGGCAGCCCGTCACCGCGTTACTCGGCGGCTGGGAAGCGAAGTACGATCCGGCGACGCGGACGATCGCGCTGGCCTCGAATGGTCACGCGGTCGCCACCGTCGAACTCGATCACCTGGCCGCCGCGAAGGCCGCCGATCTGGAGGCTGTGCGCCCGGTGGGCGATTCTGCCGTCGAGTGGCGCCGCGTGCGCCTCGAACAGACCTGGAGCGAGGCGATTCTGCGCGCCGAAGCGCAGATCACGGGGGGACGCATCTTCCTGCAGGTGGCTCTCCGGGACGGCATGGCGCCCGAGATCACTACCGGCGGCGAGTGGGTGTCCTCGTTTGAGGGCAGCCTGGTACAGCGCGTTATTCCAGCCGCTTTCACGCGCGATGCCATCACCTATGGCATTCCGTTCGGCGAGGAGAAGTTCGGCAGCATGCTGCCGGACTCCGGCCCCACCAACGCCGGCGATGAACTCGCCCCCGAGGTCTGGAAGAACGCCAAAACGTTCGACGGCTGGCTTGCCTGGGAGGACGGGAATGCGCGTGTGACCTTTGCAACCGAAGCGCGCGGGGCGATCTTCTCACCCAGGGATTTCTCAATCGTCGTGGCGCCCACGCGCGGAGTGATGCCGTCCAGCGTTCAGCAGATCACGTTGCGTTCGACGTTGAACTTCGAACAATCGCCTGCCGCCGGCGCCGAGCGGCTGATGTGGGAGTTGATGGAGCCGCCGGTGATCGCTACCGCCGAGGACCGCTTTGGCGTGATGAATCTGCCGCCACAGTTCTCATTGCTCGAATGGGACGATCCGCATCTCGTCGTTTCGGCGGTTTATCGTGACGATCAGAGGAATGTAGTGCTGCGCACGTACGCGCATAGTTCCCAGCCGCTCCACAGTCAGTTGCGGACGGAACTGCCGGTGGGCAGGATCGAGCTGATCTCGCCCGTGGAGACTGTGATGGGACCGGCGTCGCCATCCCGCGAGTTCGGGCCGTGGCAGATTCAGACGCTGCGCCTGCAGGTGGCCGGCGCGAGGTTTCCTGCTCAGAAGGGGGCGAAATGAAGCTCAAGCGAATCGATACGCTGCTCGTATACGCGCAATGGCGCAACTGGGTGTTCGTCAAACTGACCGCCGATACCGGGCTCGTGGGATGGGGCGAAGCGACAATCGAGGGCAAGGAGAAAACGGTTGAGGCGGCCATCCATGAACTGGGGCGGTATCTGATCGGACAGGATCCCACCGAAATCGAGCGCCACTGGCATCACATGTATCGCATGCAGTGGTGGAACGCCGGTCCGGTGATCTGCTCGGCGCTGAGCGGAGTCGAGCATGCGATGTGGGATTTGTTGGGCAAGCAGCTCAACACGCCTGTTTATCGTCTGCTGGGCGGCCTGGTGCGGGACGAGCGCGTGCGCGTGTACGCGAACGGCTGGTATTGGGGCGCGGACAGCCCCGAGGAGTTTGCCCGCCGCGCGCTGCACACAGTCCAGCGAGGCTTCACCGCTTTGAAGTTCGACCCATTTGCGTCAGGGTATCTCAGCCTGACGCGGCGCGAAGCCGATATCGCAGTAGAGCGCGTCAAAGCCGTGCGGGAAGCGGTCGGGGAGCAGGTGCAACTCCTGATGGAATTCCACGGCCGGCTCGACGCGGCCAGCGCCATCGAGGTGTGCCGCCGGCTGGAAAAGTACGATCCGTTCTTCATCGAGGAACCGACGCCTCCGGAGAACCTTGAGGCCTTGGCCAAGGTAGCCGGAGCGCTGCCACTGCGCTTCGCTACGGGCGAGCGGCTGTATACCCGGAACGATTACAGGCGGCTCTTCCCGCTGCAGGCCGCTGATTTCATTCAGCCCGATCTTTGTCACGTAGGCGGCATCGGCGAGTGCAAGAAGATCGCCGCGTTCGCCGAGACCTGGTACGTGAGTGTCGCGCCTCATAATCCGAACGGTCCCGTGGGCACCGCCGCTAGCTGTCACGTGGTTTCGACCATTCCGAATTTCGTCTTTCTGGAATTGCTCGTCGAAGATGTGCCATGGCGCGACGAAGTGGTCACGCCCGCGTGGAAGCCGGTGGATGGATATCTCACCATCCCCGATCGGCCCGGACTGGGCCTGGACGTGAATGAGGAAGTCGCGCTCGAGCATCCGTATCAGCCCGTCGACTTGCCATCCGGCTACAGCGCTAACTGGTCTTCGGGATATAAGCACCAGATGTCGGCCAGCAAATAGAGAAGAGGTTCAAATGAAGATCACTGATCTTTCGACGATTCTGCTGACTGTTCCAGTCCAGGATTTGCGTTGGTCGGGCGGTGACGCCACGGCCGTAACGGCGACGCTCGTCGAGGTGCGCACCGACGAGGGGCTAACCGGTTTGGGAGACGTCTATTGCGGCGCGCTTGTGCCCGGCGTCATTGCGCCGCTGGTGGAACATTTCCGTGAGCGCCTGCTCGGCGCCGATCCGCTCGCAATCCCGCGGGCATGGCAGGCGATGTACGGCACATCGCTTTTCTGGGGACGGGCCGGAGTCGCTGTTGCCGTGATGAGCGCCATCGAGAATGCGTTGTGGGACATTGCAGGCAAAGCGGCGGGGATTCCGGTGTACCGCCTGCTCGGCGGTCTGGCGCATGAACGATTGCCGGTCTACGCCAGCGGCGGACTCGACAAGCCGGACGAAGCTTTCATCGCGGAACTGCGCGAATACAGGCGCACGGGGATGCGCGCCGTCAAAATCCGCATCGGACATGGGGTGGAGCGCGACCGTGAGCGCGTGCGCCTGGCCCGGGAAGTGCTCGGCCCCGAAATCGACATCATGGTGGACGCCGTCCAGGGCCACAACCCCGAACCATGGGATGCAAACACCGCCATTGCGGTAGCGCAGGCGATCGAGCCATACAATATCAGGTGGTTCGAGGAACCTTGCGCGGCCACCGAGCCGAGCGCGTACGCGCGCGTTCGCTCCGCCACGCGCATACCGGTCTCGGGCGGCGAAAGTTGCACCTCGATGCAGGAATTCCGTGCTTTCTTCGACGCGAATGCGCTCGACATCGTGCAACCAGATGTCTCGCACGCGGGCGGAATTCTCGGCTGCCGTACCGTAGCTGCGCTTGCCGCGACGCACGGCGTGAAATTGGCTCCGCATTCCTGGGGAACCGGCGTGATGCTCGCGGCCACGTACCACTTTGGCTTCGCGACCCCAAACACCGCCGTCCTCGAATATCCGACGTTCGGTCACCCCCTGCGCGACGAATTGCTCGTGAAGCCCTTCGATATTCGCGAGGGGTTCATGTTTCCGCCGGATACGCCGGGTCTCGGCGTTGAATTGCGCCGGGAGACCATCGACAAGTACCCGTATCGCGAGGGCGTGAAGCCGGTGATCCGGCGCACAACGGGAGCGGCGAGGTGAGATTCCAGGACAAGGTCGTGCTCGTGACCGGTGCCGCAAGCGACCGGGGGATGGGCCGCGCGGTGGCGCTTGGCTTCGCGCGAGAGGGTGCGAAGCTCGCGTTGATTGATGTAGCAGCCAAGGGTCTGGAGCAGGCCGCCGACGCCGTCCGTGCGCTGGGCGCGAGCGCGATCGCCGTGCCAACGGATGTCTCGCAACGTGACGCCGTGCGCCGGGCAGTCGCCTGCACACTCGATGCCTTCGGCCGGATCGATATTGCGGTGAACGTGGCGGGATTTTGCACGTTCCGGCGTTTCCTCGACATCGACGACGAACTTTGGGACCGCATCATGGCCGTGAACGTCAAGGGATATTTCCTGGTGGGCCAGGAAGTCGCGCGCCACATGGTCGAACGCGGGGGCGGAGGGAAGATCGTCAACATCACGTCGATTTCGGCCGAGGAATCCGGCGCGGAGAAAGTTCACTATGCCGCCACGAAGGCCGCGACAAAGTCGCTGACGTTGGGCATGGCATTGGAGCTGGCGCGCTATCGGATCAATGTGAACGCGGTCGCTCCCGGCATGATCGACACCAACATTATCAAGGAGCCCGGGATCCTCAAGCTTGTGGATTACGAGCGCGAGCACAGTTCCGCGCCGTGGGGGCGCATGGGAGTCGCCGAAGATGTTGTCGGCGCCGTGCTCTTCCTTGCATCCGACGACGCCGAATACATCACCGGCGCCACCATCCTCGTCGATGGCGGCCTATCGGCCGGCACCTTGCTGCCGCCACACGAGTAGCCATGTATACGATCCAGGCGCTTCGGAACTTCTATATCGACTTCCCGATTCCCGGGCTGGCCATGTACTTCCAGGACAAGATCGACCAGAGCGTCCGGATTGTAGGCTACATCTGGCTGGTGCGCGGGGGAGGCAAGACGATCGTTGTCGACGCCGGCATCGGCCAGGCGCCGGAGGTCGCGGGCGAAATAAAGCAGATGGTCGGCCACTTTACAGTCGCGCCAGGCGAAGACACCGCGTCGTTACTGCGGAGCGCCGGCGTTGCGCCCTGCGACGTGGATTACCTCATTCTCACCCATCTCCACACTGATCATTGCCTCAACACGCCGCTGTTTACGAGGGCGCGGATCGTCATTTCGCGTCGCGGCTGGGAGGCGGTGGCGCGGCCGGCACATCCGGCGCTGTTTCCCAAGCGCGTCTTCGCCCTCGACGTACTGCGCCATCTGCGCGAGCAGGCATGGGACCGCGTGCAACTCGCGGATGACGAGGAGCGCGTTTTGCCGGGAATCTCGGTCTTCTACACAGGCGGCCACACGCCATGTTCGCAGGCGGTGCGCATTGAAACCGCTGCCGGCGCGGCAATCATCACCGGCGACGTGGTCTCGCTATACGGACATATCGAGGAGAACATTCCCGTCGCTTACTGCCATGACCTCCTGGAGTGTTACAAGGCCATGGATCGCATCCGTCGCGAGGCCGACATTGTTCTTCCCACGCACGATCCCGCCGTCCTCGTGCGCCATCCGGGGGGAAAAATCGGTTAGGCCATCGGAGCTGCAGCATGATCATCGATATCCATTCTCATATCTTTCAAGAACGTTATTTCGGCGCGGCGCTGATTGCCGATTTGAAGCTGTCCGGATATCCGAACGGCCTGCCGACGTGTACTCCGGAGCAGTACGAGAAGGCGATGGAGGCTGTCGACTATGCCGTCGTTTTCGGCGTAACGGCGAATGCGATGCGAGTCCGCACGCCGAACGAAGATATCGTTGCGGTGGTGGCGCGCAATCCGCGCAAGTTTGTCGGCTTCATGGCTCTCGATCCGTGCGATCCGAACGCGGTCGACGAGATGGACTACTGCGTTCATGAACTCGGCTTCAAAGGCATCAAGCTGTATCCGACGATGGGCCACTTCGATATCACGGATTCCCGCTTCCGTGAGTTCTTCGAGCGGGCTGTGAAGTACGGTCTGGTTGTTCTGTCGCATTTCGGCGCGTCGCCCTTCCCCGCATCGGTGCTGAAGTACTCGCACCCCCTGCTGGCTGATGAATTGGCGAACCGCTTCCCGGACTTAAAGTTGATCATTGCGCACCTTGGCCACCCCTGGCAGCGCGAAGCCGTCATGGTCGTTCGCAAACACCGCAACGTCTTCGCCGACGTGTCCGGAATATGGCATCGCCCGTGGGAGGGCTTCAACGCGCTGCTCTCCGCGATTGAATGGGGCGTCACCGGCAAGCTCCTGTTCGGCTCCGACTACCCCATCTGGACGCCACAGTTCGCGATGGAGAAACTCACAGCCCTCCCACAGCAGTTCAACATTCCCGGTTTGCCGCGGATTTCCGATGAGGTCATCGACGGCATTATTCATCAGAACGCATTCGAGTTGCTGGGTATGAATCCGGCGGCGGACCGGGTACCCAAACGCAGTTCCAAAAGGTGAGGTGAAACATGAGTATCACTGCCACGGTTTCTGAGCAGGTCGCCGGCCGAAACCTGCAATTATTCAATGCCGCCCGGACGGTTATACCCGGTGGCGTGAATTCTTTCTCGCGTGCGCTCGACCCGCCGATTGTGGTGCGTCGCGCCGAGGGCGCTTACCTCTATGACGCCGATGGCCGGCGTTATCTCGATTACCATGCCGCCTTCGGACCCATCGTGCTCGGCCACTGCCATCCGGCGGTGAATCGCGCCGTTGCGGATGCCATTGGGCGCGTCGATCTCGTCGGCATCGGTGTGACCGAGTTGGAGACAGAACTTGCCGAGATGGTGCACCGGCACGTTCCCTCAGCCGATCTCGTGCAGTTCTGCAACACGGGAACGGAAGCGACTTACAATGCGGTGCGCCTGGCGCGGGCTGTTACCGGCAGGACCAAGCTGCTCAAATTTCAGGGCTGCTTTCACGGCTCGCATGACTACCTGGCGATGAACGTCATCACGCCGCCGGAGCGCATGGGCCAAAAGGATCCAGGCTCGGCGGGCATGCTGGCGGAGTCCGTTGCGCATACGCTCATCGCGGAATTCAATAATCTCGAACAAGTGCGTTCGATCGTCGCAAAAGAGGGACGCGACCTGGCCGCCATCATTCTTGAACCCGTTCAGCACAATATTGGTTGCGTCATGCCGAAACAGGAATTCCTGGCGGGTCTCCGCCAAATTGCGACCGAGAACGGAATCGTGCTCATTTTCGACGAAGTCATCACGGGATTCCGGCACGATATCGGCGGGTTTCAGCGCGTGTGCGGCATCAAACCCGATCTTACGACCTTCGGAAAGGCAATGGCGAACGGATTCGCGTGTGCTGCTGTCTGCGGCCGCGCAGATCTGATGAGTAATTTCTGCACCGGCGGCGGCAAGGCGCTCTTTGCCGGCACTTACAACGGCCATCCGGTCGCCATGGCGGCCGGGATTGCCACCATCGCCGCACTTGAAAGCGGCGAGGTCTACCGCCATATGTTCGACCTCGGCGGGAAGGTCCGCAGCGGCTTGGACGAGATATGCCGGCGAATCGGCGTACCGGCATTCATCGCCGGCTTTGGCTCAATCTTCACGATCTATTTTATGGAAGGTCCGGTGAACAGCTACACCGATCTGCTGCGCAATAACAATCGTCTGGATGCGGCGTTTCGGCGTGAGCTGGTCGCGCGCGGGATCCTGGTCCATCCGACGCCGCTCAAGCGCAACCACATCTGCGCAGCCCATTCGCAAGCGGACATTGACTTCACGCTGGAAACCGCCGAGGCGGCGTTGCGTGCCGTTCTTCAGTAGGCCCGGGGGGCCGCGCATGGTCCTGGTCATTGTCGCGGGTATCTTGAACGGAGTTTTCCTGCTGCCAGTAAGGCTCACGCGTGGCTGGAAATGGGAAAACACCTGGGCCGTCTATTCGCTGGTTGCCATGCTGCTTGTGCCCTGGACGGCGGCCCTGCTGACCATCCCGCGCCTTTTCGCGGCGTATGGTGGCGCCGCAACGGCCGTGAGCATTGTACTGGTTTGCGGTATCGGATGGGGCATCGGCTCGCTTCTGTATGGAGTCGCCGCGCGCATGGTCGGAATGGCGCTGACCTATGCCATCGTGCTCGGGCTCACTTCAGCGGTCGGCGCGCTGATTCCTTTATTGCTGCTGCACCCCGCGGAGATTCGTTCATCTGCAGGCCATGCCGTGCTGGCCGGGGTAGCGGTCTCTATGGTCGGGATCGCCATTTGCGCCAAAGCTGGCGGCGCCGGTTCCGCAAAGCAGGGCGCGCGGGCGGTCGCTGTACACACCTATTGGCTCGGCATGCTGGCCTGCTTGGGTTCGGGCCTTCTGTCCCCGCTGATCAATGTCGGTTTTGCTTTCGGCACTCCGGTGATGAAGAACGCGATTGCTCACGGCGCGCGTCCGGCATTTTCCGCCAATGCGGTGTGGGTGGTCGTGCTGACTGCCGGATGCTTGGTGAATATCGGGTACTGCCTGTTTATGTTGAAGCAGAACAGAAGCTGGGGCGCATTCCAGGCGCGGGAGCAGCGCGGAGCAAATTGGACCTATGCAGTCGCTGCCGGTCTGCTGTGGGCCGGCGCCTATTTCTTCTATGGCGCCGGCGCCAGCCGGATCGGAGACATGGGCGCTGCGATCGCCTGGCCGATTGCCACCTCGGTCGCCATCGTCGTGGGTAACCTGACGGCAATAGCAAGCGGCGAGTGGAAAGATCGGGGACGGAAAGCATCGGCCCTGCTGTTCACCGGCGTCGCCATGCTGGTCGCCTCGGTGTGGATCATTGCCGCCGGCGTGCCGCGCTCTTAGCCCACGGTCAGCCCGACTTTCGCAGTTCGCGTCCGTTTTCCGGCCTCAGCCGGGCCGAAGCGTTGCATCGAAAAGCCGCGGCCGCTCCTTCCGGCACTCTGCTGTTTCGATGTTCTTGCGCAGCACGCAGCAACACTGTTCGCGCACTGCAAGCCAGGTTGAGCGGCCTGGAACGGCGGCGGCCCCGCGCGTTCGGCAACTGCTGGCGTGCCGGTGAGATCTGGCGGCAATTGGGGCTTGGCGAATTCCAGCAAGCGCGCTTGCCGGAGGGCCGCGAGGCGGTGAGTTGGGCGAAGGTGCTGCAGTTGCTGACGGCGCTGGACGAGTTACTCGAAGCCGATTATGCCGTCGCCGAAAAGGACCGGCTTTATCGTTGTCTCGATCGCGTGCTGGACTTCGTTTGGACTCCAGGAATGCATTCTTGGGCCCAGGACAAAGGCTCCGGCGTCGATTAAAGGCGTGTTGTCCGTAGGATGGGGTGGTGGCCAGGGACGGAATCGAACCGCCGACGCCGGCCTTTTCAGGGCCGCGCTCTACCAGCTGAGCTACCTGGCCGTAACGAAATCCTATCTTAGCAGCATCGGCT
>Ga0078972_1001591_pt1 | contig 42483 bp, 34 predicted proteins | sample YelNatPaOPGAMG01_FD_67568 | JGI IMG/M metagenome (GOLD analysis project Ga0078972, IMG submission 67568) | Hot spring thermophilic microbial communities from Obsidian Pool, Yellowstone National Park, USA - OP-RAMG-01 (SPADES assembly) (version 2) | ecosystem: Environmental > Aquatic > Thermal...
CTGCTATCGGAGGTGATTTAATGTCCACTAAATTGTATTGGGAGAAATAATCGAATAACGGATCACTAAAAGACTATATCGTCATCTCAATATAGTACATTGATTTTAATTTCCTTCATCAAGAAAGGTTGCCTCCAGTGACTGGAGACAACCTTTTTCATTGAATGCTACCGTCAGCTTGACCTTACAAGCACAAACGCATGAAACGATTTGCATCACGTTGATCAACTGCAAAACCGTTGGTACAAGAGGATGAAGGTTGGGTTGAAAACAAACAAAGAAATCTTTTCCCATATCATAAAGACATGGCAAAAGAAACAAAAAAAAATGATCGTTGTTTTTATTTTCCTGTATGACCAAAACCACCTTCACCACGATCAGTGTCGGAAAGAACATCGACTTCAAGCCATTCTGCCTGTTCATGTCTGGCGATCACCATTTGGCAGATACGTTCTCCGTCGGCAATAGTAAAAGGCTCGTTGGATAAATTGATCAAGATGATGCGGATTTCGCCTCTGTAATCAGCATCAATGGTTCCGGGAGAATTCAAAACAGTAATGCCGTGTTGAACAGCTAAGCCGCTGCGAGGCCTTATTTGAGCTTCAAAACCCTGCGGCAATTCAATATACAAACCGGTAGGAATCAGCCTTCTCTCCAAAGGCATCAAGGTAACGGATCCTGCATCAGGCAGATTGGCACACAAATCCACACCGGCTGAAAAAGCGGTAGAATAAGTAGGCAGCGGATGATTTGACGTGTTAATAATGCGAATTTGCATAAAAAAAAGATTTGATCGACATTATGACAGATGCACGACGACGCATTCAGCTTAACAAAGATACCATTTTTATGCCTCACTCACGACTCAAAGATTCTTTTGAATCGTGCACAAAATGAAAAAGCAGCAAAGAACCAAAGCTTTGATGAATGAGTGCTAAAATTTTGCACCAAAAATAGTACATTTGCATCACAATTCAAGAACCATAACATCGTTATTTAATCATTAATCAAAGGAGAGGCATTGTTCCATGCTCATGCATGCACCAAAGCAGCTCTTATCATACGTTTTTTTGCAATGAACATCTCATACCAATGGCTCAAAGAGTACCTTGATTTCGATTTAACTCCCGAAGAAACAGCAAAAATCTTAACTTCTATCGGATTAGAAACAGGCAGTATCGAACCTGTTGAACCCATCAAAGGAGGCATGGAAGGCTTAGTAGTTGGGGAAGTACTCACTTGCACAGATCATCCAAACTCGGATCATTTGCATCTGACCACTGTCAATATTGGTCAAAACGAACCGCTTAAGATTGTTTGTGGAGCCAATAATGTTGCAGCCGGGCAAAAAGTAATTGTTGCAACGGTTGGAACCACGCTCTACATGAACGATCAATCCCTGACCATCAAACGATCAAAAATTCGGGGAGAAGAATCCAACGGAATGATTTGTGCCGAAGATGAAATCGGAATTGGAACAAACCATGACGGCATCATTGTCCTGCCCGACGATGTGCCCGTTGGTATGGCAGCCAAAGATTATTATGCGCTTCAAACCGATTTCGTACTTGAAGTGGACCTTACCCCCAATCGGATTGATGCAGCGTCACACTACGGAGTTGCTCGTGATCTTTATGCCTATTTAACTGTCAACCAAATACCTGCAAAATTAAAGCACCCATCAGTGGAGGCCTTTTCCATTGACAATCATAATCTACCAATCGGCGTCACCGTTGAGAATCAGGAAGCATGTCCGCGATATTCAGGAATCACCCTCACAGGCATCGAAGTAAAACCATCGCCGGAATGGATGCAAACTTTTCTAAGGAACATTGGCGTACGCCCCATCAATAATATTGTCGATATCACCAATTTTCTGCTTCACGAAACCGGACAACCTCTACATGCCTTTGATGCCGATCAAATCAAAGGACAACACATCTATGTGCAAACATTGGAGGAAAACAGCAAATTTGTGACATTAGACAACGTAGAACGTGCCTTAGGAAAAGATGACCTGATGATTTGCGACCGGAATGGAGGCATGTGCATTGCAGGCGTTTTTGGCGGGATTGAAACCGGTGTTACCGAGAAAACGACGAATGTATTCATTGAAAGTGCCTATTTCAATCCGGTGTACATTCGTCAAACAGCCCGTCGTCATGGCTTAAACACCGACGCTTCCTTTCGTTTTGAACGTGGATGCGATCCAAACAACACCATTTACGTGCTTAAAAGAGCAGCTTTGCTGATCAAAGAACTGGCAGGCGGATCCATTTCGAGTGACATTGTCGATGTGTATCCATCGCCAATTGAGCCATTTAAGGTATTTCTTCGTTATGAAAAAGTCAATGCTTTGATTGGTCAACCCATTGAAAAAGAAAAATTAATGCAGATCTTAAAAGCATTGGAAATTGTCATTGTCAAAGAAACCAATGCCGGATTAGACTTAGAAGTTCCAACCTATCGAGTCGATGTGCAACGAGAAGTAGATGTTATCGAAGAAATTTTACGCATTTACGGCTATAACAACATCAAAACCAAAGAGACACTTCAATCGTCCATCAGCTATTTTCCTTCACCGGACAGCCATCAACTGCAACAACTCATTGCAGAACAATTGACGGCCAATGGATTTTATGAAATCATGAACAACTCATTGACCAAATCGGGCTACTATGACCATTCGGTGTCATTTCCCGCATCTGATTTAGTCATGATGCTCAACCCGCTCAGCTCTGACTTGAACTGCATGCGCCAAACCCTTTTGTTTGGCGGGTTAGAAAGCATAGCCTACAACATCAACCGAAAACATCAGGATTTGAAATTTTATGAATTCGGAAATTGTTATCGACATCAAGTGAGTGCTTCGCCGTCGGATGATTTACTCAACAACTATCATGAAAGCAGACACTTAGGCATTTGGATCACTGGTAACAAAACATATCAAAGTTGGGTAAGAGCAACCGAAAAAAGCACTTTCTTCGAGTTGAAAGCCCATGTGGAAAATAGTTTCAAACGCATCGGCATTGATCCGCGTTCACTGACTCAACAACAAGAAACTGAAGCTGACTGGCTGAATGAAGGAATCAGATACATCACCAAAAACGGACATTCATTAGGTGTCGTGGGCGTGGTGAGTACTTCCGTCTGTCAGCAATTTGACATTGAAAACAATGTCTTTATGGCCGATCTTGATTGGGATCAACTGATGCAGGAAGCCGCGAAAACCCAAATTTCATTTCAGGATTTGCCTAAATTTCCTGAAGTTAAAAGAGATTTGGCTTTATTGCTTGATCAATCTGTTCGTTTTTCAGAAATTGAAAAAATTGCCTTCGAAACAGAGAAAAAATTACTGAAGAGAGTCCATCTTTTTGATGTTTATGAAGGGAAAAACCTGCCTGCAGGGAAAAAATCGTATGCCGTGTCGTTTACCCTGCAAGATTATACCAAAACGCTGACTGAATTTCAAATTGACAGCATCATGCAAAAGCTCATTGCACAATTTGAAGAAAAATTAGGCGCCAAACTACGATAAAAAAACGCATTGAAACCAACAACTCATTGATCTATTTCGATTATGATATCCGAAACAAACGAACCAACCAATAAAAGCCTCAATTTTATAGAGGCCATTGTGGAAGAAGATTTACGTGAAGGTAAAAACGGAGGAAGAATTCAAACACGTTTTCCGCCCGAACCCAATGGCTATCTGCACATCGGGCACGCTAAAGCCATTTGCATCGATTTTGGCATTGCAAAAAAATACGGAGGGATTTGCAACCTTCGTTTTGACGATACCAATCCGGTCAAAGAAGACACCGAATACGTTGACTCCATCATGGAAGATATTCGTTGGCTCGGATATCAATGGGAAAACGTCTATTATGCATCCGATTATTTCCAAAAACTATGGGATTTTGCCGTCGATCTGATTCGCAGAGGATTAGCTTATGTTGATGAACAATCGGCTGAAGAAATTGCCAAACAAAAAGGAACGCCAACCACTCCGGGCATGGAAAGTCCTTATCGAAACCGGCCTGTTGAAGAAAGTCTGGAACTTTTTGAACGAATGAATCGGGGAGAAATTGAACAAGGAACAATGGTTTTACGTGCCAAAATCGACATGAGCTCACCAAACATGCATTTTCGCGATCCCATCATGTACCGAATCATCACCGATCATCCGCATCATCGCACCGGATATCAATGGAAAGTCTATCCCATGTATGATTTTGCACACGGACAATCAGACTATTTTGAAGGAGTAACCCATTCCATTTGCACATTAGAATTTGAGGTACATCGCCCGCTGTACGATTGGTTCATTGATCAATTGAAAACAAACGATGATTATCGTCCTCGACAAATTGAGTTCAATCGACTCAACATCACCTACACGGTCATGAGCAAACGGAAAATGCTGCAACTTGTTCAGGAAGGCTTAGTGTCGGGATGGGATGATCCGCGAATGCCAACTTTATGCGGACTTCGACGTCGCGGTTATCCGCCCGAGGCCATTCACCGCTTTATTGATAAAATAGGTTATACCAAATACGAAGGCATCATTGATGTATCACTGCTGGAACATGCAGCCCGCGAAACACTCAATAAAACAGCAACCCGCGTGAGCGCCGTGCTCAATCCGCTTAAACTGATTATCACTAATTATCCTAACAATCAAGAAGAAATGATGGAAATGATGAATAATCCCGAAGATGAAACTTCCGGCGTTCATTTTGCTCCATTTACGAATGAATTATGGATTGAACAGGATGACTTCATGGAAAATGCTCCTAAAAACTACTTTCGAATGTCACCCGGCAAAGAAGTACGACTCAAAGGAGCTTATATCGTGAAGTGTACCGGATGCAAAAAAGATGCTGACGGTCAAGTCATTGAAGTGTATGCCACCTATGATCCTGACACGCGAAGCGGAATGGCCGGAAGCGAAAGAAAGGTAAAAGGAACCATCCATTGGGTATCAACGCGGCATTCATTAACAGCCGAAGTACGGCTTTACGATCGATTATTCAGCGTTGAAAATCCATCGGAAGAAAAAGAACACGATTTTCGCACATTCTTAAATCCTGATTCTTTGCAAATCCTCACTCAATGCAAAGTAGAGCCTTGGTTAGCACAAGCTGAACAGCTAGCTCATTTTCAATTCCAACGAATTGGCTATTTTGTGGTCGATCCCGATTCGACAGCCGAACATCTTATTTTTAACCGAACCGTTTCATTGAAAGACAGTTGGGCTAAAAGTAATGAAAAGTAAATCAAAAATAAAAAAACGGAGAATGCAAAAAATACATTGTCCGTTATTTTTATTTTGCCTCCATTCGATATGGAAAGACGTTTCAACGCTCAAAAACAACTCGTTTCTCCTTTCATACGTTTAATTTATTTTTTAACGCTAAGGACGTATGGAACTCGCCAAAATAATCATTTTCTTGTGTATAAGTATTTTTTATGGCTCGTTTCATACGTTTATTTTTATTTTTAACATTAAGGATGTATGTAACTCGCCTAATAAACATTCTCTTGAGCATGAGCTATTTTATGGCTCGTTTCATATCTTGATGTAAATCTTTTTCTTATACAAGAAATGAGCAAAAACCCATATTAATATCACGAACAACAAGGCATAGATCAACGAAGCAAATTCAGGGACAAAAAACGGTAAAAGCGCATTGTGATAAAAATAGCCTTGCAATGAAACCACTTCCGAACCGTTATAAAAGCGAATGTCACCTAGAAGAATCGCAAAAAAATCGGCTAACACATACACAAACAATGGATTGACACCAAAGGATTCAAAAAAAACAGACCATTTTTTTGCCCCTTTCACATCAATGATCCAAAGCAGTAATGCCAACAACAACGAGCCGAAACCACACGTCACCAACACAAACGTAGGGCTCCATACTTTCTTATTCAATGGAATCCCATAGCTAAGAAGCAATCCGGTGAAAAGAAGAATCGTACCAAAAATAAAAATCGATTGTAGGCGTGCGTTGTTTTCTTTTGTTTTGCTGATCATCATCCCGACATAAAATCCCAAAAGCACGTGAGCAATGCCGGGAAGGGTGCTGAGCAGCCCTTCCGGATCAAAAGGAATGATCGTTCCGTCGGGCAACGTCTCCTTGTACATGTGATGAACACCCAACAAAGAGCGATCGACGATATTGATCACATTATCGGCAGATAAATCAAACCCGTTACCAAACCACAAGATGAAGGTGTAAACCAAAAGAATGGCACCGGAAATCCACAAAACATAACGATGTCTGACGAACACAACAATCAAAGCACCAAAGCCGTACACCAAAGCCAAGCGCTGCAAAACACCTAAAATGCGAATACGCTCAAAAGGAAAGATTCCATGCTGAAAGCGTTCAAGCAATGGTTTGTCACTCCCGATGTTAAAAACATTTGAACATAAAATAGAAAACCAACCGATCGCAATGCCGACTACAAAAATAAGAATCGTGCGACGAAGAATTTTCCATAACACCGCTTTAGATGGCTTGAAATCATATTTCTTTAAAGAAAAATACATTGAAATACCCATCACAAACATGAAAAACGGGAAAACCAGATCCGTGGGAGTCATCCCATTCCATTGAGCATGTTCCAACGGAGTATAGATATGACTCCATGAACCGGGATTATTGACTAAAATCATGCCCGAAATCGTAATGCCTCGCATCACATCCAACGATAAAAGACGCCTATTCTGTTCCATGTATCAGTAATTTAAGTTAAAAACACACTCTATCGTTTCAGCTCATTCCATTTACATTTAAAATGAAGGAAATTCTTATGATTCCTTTGACTTTGATTCGTCACGCACGCCAAATTTTGGATCAATTTTCAACAAAGCAACGGCAATGTATGTTGGAATGACACAAATCATGATGAAGACAAAATAATGTTTGTATCCCAACAATTCCTGCATCCAGCCGGCAATCATGCCCGGCAACATCATACCTAAAGCCATAAAGGCAGTGCATATAGCATAATAAGTAGTGCGATACTCTCCTCTTGAGAGATAGATCATATACAACATAAATGCTGTAAAACCAAACCCATAGCCAAACTGTTCGATCGCGACCGATAAATTGATAAGCCAAAAACTATCCGGCTGCACATAAGCCAAATAAACATAAACCAAATGAGGCAGCGAAATACTGAGTGCCATAGGCCACAACCAGTATTTCAGCCCATTTTTGGCCGATACAATGCCGCCCACGATTCCGCCGACCGTTAACGACAAAACACCCACCGTTCCGTAAACCCAACCCACTTCCGAAGTGGTCAATCCCATTCCTCCGATCGTTTTGGAATCCAACAAAAACGGAGCTGCCATCTTTACTAACATCGACTCAGACAATCGATAGGTAAGCATAAAAAAGATGCCAACACCTACTTCTTTCTTTTTGAAAAATTGACCAAATGTCTTCAACGATTCACGCACAATCTGTGAAGCTGTCTGCAAATGTTCTCCACCGTGATCACGCAAAGGATGAGGCAATACCCATCGATGATACATGAAAATAGCCAAAAACAATCCTGCTAAAACAAAAAAAGTAATAGACCAAGCCAAAGGGATGTTGCCTGAAACTCCTTCAAAATCGGCGTTTCCTGCTTTTGTTAGTTTTGGATCTGCCTGAATCACCACATACGCTGTTTGTTGCCAATTCGACTTAGAAAAACTCAAATGCTCACCCTGAAGCATTTTAAAATTATTTTCTCCATGTTTTAGGGAAAAATTTAAGACAATCGGTTTATCCTTGATGGGAGCATGTTTCAAGCGAATAGCCACCACTCCGACATTTCCGGTGGTGTATCGAGATACTTCCACTTGCCTTGTTTCACCAAATTTTTTCCGAATCCAATCTCCCAAAGGCATCGAAACCAGTCGAGTCCACCAAGACACTTGACCAACAGGCCGTTCTGTCAGTGCCTCTTTGGGAACAAAACCATTCCATTTATTTTGATCTGCGGCATATTGAATGACTTTTTTTACGCTGTCGTTAGGCGCAGCAGGCTGAGAAAAACAAACAACGGACGGCGTGACAATGAAATCACTTGTCGTATTAGCTTTTGTCGCGATCGCTGTCCGCACAACATTGGGTTGAAACTTCGCTTGAATGTGAACAGGCTTCAAACCGGTAGAATGTTCCAACGTTCCTGCCAAAATAATCAGCGCTCCTTGTCCGGTGATCATGGCAATCCGGTAAAAGGTATTCCGAATCCCTACGTACAACGCCTGATCATGTTCGGACAAGGCTAACATGTAAAATCCGTCTGCAGCAATATCATGCGTAGCCGAACTGAACGCAAGCAACCAAAAAAAAGACATGGTAGCCTGAAAAAAGAAAGGAACGGGAATAGTGAACGCAACCCCGGCAAGCCCGGCACCAATCAATAATTGCATGGTGACGATCCACCAACGTTTTGTTTTCAGCAAGTCAACATACGGACTCCACAAAGGTTTTAAAACCCAAGGCAAATACAACCAACTAGTATATAACGCAATATCCGAATTTGAAACCCCCATTCTTTTGTAAAAGATGACCGAAACAGTCATCACGGCAACATAAGGAATTCCCTGAGCAAAATAAAGCGATGGGATCCACGCCCAAGGCGACCGTTGAAAAAAAGAAGGAGTCTTCATGCGATTCATTTTGTCTTCCAATCTAAGGTTTTATAGAACAGCTTATGCATTCAAACGGTAAGCCATTCCAACGCACAAAATAAAATACAGTCTATCTGTATGTTAACTTTAAAACCACCCCATGCAATCAATCATCCTACCCATCATTCTGTCATTGAATGCTGCAACAAGTGACAGAGCCGATCAAACGAAGCCTCATCAATAGAAACTTCATGAAAAATAGTGGCAAGATCACTGGCGGTTATCTTTTGAAAATCTTCGTAACGAGGCGCAATAATCACTCCGGACAAATCGACAGCTGCCGGACTGATCAACAACCGATGCTCGCTATCGGCAAAATAACATGCCGGACGATGTTTACCTCTGAGAAAAATCCAAAGCCGCCATGTCTGATCATGCCGGACACACAAGATATTCATCATCGGCTCTGTTTCCTGATCGGGCTTCGGCATCAGATGGTATAGTTTCTCAAACCATTGGGTTATCTTTTCAGCGTTGGAGGATTCCATCATTAACACGGCATGAGGATAGGATCGAAGACGACGCATCCAAAAATCATCCTCACACACCAATTCGTCCGCTTTTTCACGCCACAATTCCCATTGAACTTCCATTGGCAAGAAACCTTTGTTTCCGGCTTGAAAATGAAAATGATCAGGCGCAGAAGCTCCACAACGTGGTCCGTTATAAAACAAAACATACGATGGAAGCTGCTCCGACAATCGCAGCATATCTGAGAAATGTTCCAAAATGCGTTGATCAACATGTTGCTTGGAAGCAATGGTAAAGTGACGCGGAAAAATAGGAAAAGGATTAACCAACAATGCATATTGATGTTGCCAATCAACTTCTTTTTGCTCTTCAGGACGATTTGACTGACACAAAAAACAAGCTCGATGCTGAATGGAAGCAGCATCCACTTTGGCTCCGGATGATACTATTCTCGAGGGATTGCATTGAACATGCATTTCAAAACCTTCTACTTCCACGATTTTGTTTTCGACTTGTTGCAAGGCATCAAAATTTCTTTTTGCCAACGGCCATTCAGACATTTGTTGTGTCAATAATTGGTCGGCCGCATTTTCCAAATCGAATTCACCAGATTGAAAGGCAGGCGGCAAAAAATCGGAACAAATCATACAACAGTGCTTTTATCGTTTGAACATGAATTCATGGCATTGATCCAAGAAAAGAATTTATCGATGTGCGTTCAAATGCTGACGTGCTTTGATCTCCCATGAACGAATCCGATCTTTGTACACATTGTGTTGATTCATTTTCTCAACATCCAAGGCAGCATCCGAATTATCATCCCAACGACGACACAAATAAACCACATCGAATACACGCCCAATCCGATGAATTCTGGAAAACATCAAACCAAGCGCATAATCTTCTCCATAACTGGTGTTTGGAATATGCCATTCCCTCAACAAAGGAGTGTAAAAAGCTCTCGGCGCTCCAAATCCATTGATCCGTAAGGCATTATTCCGACCGTTGTCTTCAGTCCATTCCCGATGATCAATGACGCCCGGAGGAATGGATTCCATCTGAAAATTAGTCATTTGATAACTTCCAACCACCATGCCGCATTGTTGCTGATAAAACGCATCAACCATGATTTGAAGTGTATGTTCATCTTTGTACACATCGTCACTGTCCAATTGAACAGCAAACTTGCCACATTGCGGGTGATCAATGCCAACATTCCAACAACCTCCGATGCCTAAATCGTGACGATCAGGAATGAGATGCAACACGCGCGGTTCCTCTTTATACTGTTGTAAAATCTCGGTCGTTCCATCAGTAGAATGATTATCAATGACAATCACATTGTACGGGAAAGAGGTTTTTTGACTCAATGCAGACTGAATGGCATCTTCAATGGTTTTTACCCGATTAAAAACAGGAATAATGACGGAGGCTTCCACGGGAAAAACAGTTTCATTAAACGAAATCGCCTTAAAATCAGGAGGCAAAAAAGCCCCGATTGCTTTTAAATGAGCCGTACAGGCTGCTTCCATTTCCAATTGTCTTTGTCTATTTTTAGGGTCAACATAGTCAAACAGCTTTTCGCCACTCTTTCGAACATCTAATTCAATTTCCGTGTAAAGAAATTCATTCACATGTTCAATCGCATCATGCTGAGACAGACGCAGCCGAAGATCGTACAATCCAGCCCATTGAAACGTTTCGTTCATTTCTTGCACAGCACGCTTCAATGCATCGGTTTTGAATAACAACAACGAGCCGAAATCAAAATCATCACGCAAGCTACCTGACTGATAATCAATCAGCGGAACCTTTTCCCTGACGCCATTTTTCAAACGGTATGAATCAGCATATAACATGCCTGTTTGAGTATCATTGGCAATTTGAAGCATCCGTTCCAATGCTAAATAACCCAATTGCAACGGCTGAGTTTTCAAATAAAATAACACATAATCGGCCGTAGCAGCCGATGCAATTTTCCTCATGGTATCAGTGGAAAAAAGCTGTTGAATGAAGAAAAATTCAACTTTGTGTGAATCTGCTTCAGCAGGCAAACTGCTCTCCGAATGATTATTCAAAAAGAAAAAACGGTGCACATGCCCACTCGTCATCATTTCAAGATAAGTGGACCGAACCTGATGCCATGATTCAAAAGGCAGAAAAACATCGATGGTAAGCATAATGGCAGATTATTTTATTCGTGTTGTTGAAAAGCATCCAACGCTTTCTTCACCGATCCATGAAGCAGCAGGAGATTTTTGGCTAATTCGTAATCAAGATGTGTTTCGTCCATGATCATTCGAGTGCCACGATCAATTAATTTTTGATTGTTTAATTGCATGTTAACCATTCGGTTCCCTTTGACGCGCCCTAACTGAATCATGACTGAAGTAGTAATCATGTTTAAAACTAATTTTTGTGCCGTTCCGGCTTTCAATCGTGTACTACCGGTTACAAACTCGGGACCGACGATCAATTCAATCGGCACCGTTGCATATTGAGCAACAGGCGCATCGGGATTGCAAGCGATCGAAGCGGTTAACAAACCTTCTTTTTGAGCGCGTTTCAACGCCCCGACCACATAAGGAGTGGTTCCTGAGGCTGCAATGCCAATAATGGTGTCATTTTTATTGATATGAAAGGGTTGAAGATCACGCCATCCACCCTCTTCGTCATCTTCCGCCGACTCAACGGCAGTTCGCAAAGCCGTGTCACCTCCGGCAATCAACCCGATAACCAAAGTAGGAGGTACACCAAAGGTTGGAGGAATTTCTGAAGCATCCAACACGCCCAATCGTCCGCTTGTTCCCGCACCAAGATAAAAAATACGACCGCCTCGTTTCATTCGTTCCACAATCATGGTAATCAGGCGTTCCAGTTGAGGAATCACTTTCTCAACAACCATCGGAACTTTCTTGTCTTCCGTATTCATGGCTCGCAGGAGATCACCTACCGATGTTTTGTCGAGATGTTGATAGAGTGATTCCTTTTCGGTAATTTTTTCAAATCCCATCTTGTTTAACTTTGAAATCGTTTTTGGATTGATAGTAAGAAATTAAATGCTCCATGGGGGCCTGTAAAATGATGCCTAATCGGATATGCAAGTCAGAAGCTACTTGTTCTAAAACCTGTTGATAATAATACCCGATGGAGCCGACCACATTCACTTCAAACTGCTGGTAATCATACTGAAATACATTTCGTTGAAAAAATTCAGTAAAACTGTCGTAAACAATTTTATATAATTCCGGCTCATGAAGGTTTTCGTGCAAGAACACCGAAAGCGATGCCAAGAAACGACTTGGAAACGGTTTGGTATAAATGTTTTCCACAATTTCAGCCGATGTCAATTTAAATCGATCAAAAAACTTTGCTTGCACTTCCGGCGACAATTGATTTTTGAGACAATCGGAAACCAATTTCTTACCAAGCGCCGCACCACTTCCTTCATCTCCGATAATGTAACCCAAAGCCGCAACCTGTTTCACAATGGCATTGCCATCGTAAAAGCCCGAGTTGGAACCCGTTCCCAGAATGCAAACAATGCCCGGCTGATCACCACAAAGGGCTTTGGCGGCACCCAAAAGATCACTCTCAACCAAAATCTCATCAAAATAAAAAATCTTTTCAAATGCATTGATTACCAATTGTTTCTGCTTGGGAGTCGAACAGCCTGCTCCAAAAAAATAGATCGAATCAATGTTGAAATGATTTAATTGTTGCAACAATTGCTTCCTTAATTGATTTTCAATTTGAGTCTCCGTTTGAAAAAAAGGATTGATGCCTGATGTCTTGTAACGCAAAACGGTTTTGTCGTCATGCAAAAGACTCCAATATGTTTTTGTTGATCCACTATCGGCGATTAGAATCATACAATAAGAAATTTATATTTATATTATTTTAAGCAAAATCATCCCTCAAAACAAAATAACAAACAAGAACGTTCGTTGAACATGATCATCACAGGCAAACTAAAATAACAACTGAATTTCATCACCATCCATCAACGACAAGCAAGAAGCATCACAAAATCAAATTCCACAATGATGAGCCAAAAAGAAAGATCATGGCATGACACCCAACTTTTGCTCCTTTAAAGCATGACATCTTAAACTTAAAAAACTCATTATCTTGTTTTTATCAACTTTCTACAAGCATGGAAAAGAATAAGTTGTTTTCGATGAACTCGTCCAATGTCTTCATTTTACTTTGAAATGAGACACAAAGGTAAAACAAAATTATGCATTTCAATACTCAAAAAACAAATAAATAAATATATTTATTTTATTTCTGTTTTGAATACATATTTTTATTATAGAAACGACTAAAAACTTCCCAAAAAAGACCATTTAACAATTTTAGAAAGTCATTCTAATTGAGCATTTTGAGTGTGGTAGTTAACTAAACCGGCCATGGGTGATTTTTGAATTTGACCGATTTTCATCCCAAATTCCGATGCCACTTCATGCAAAATATCGGCATAATGATAGGCCACCAACCCCATGAAGTGAAGCGGATAATTTTGATAATCGTATTGAAGAATATTTCGAGTAAAGAAATTTCTAAAGTTTTGTTTCACAAGCTCATATACATATGGATGATCCAAGTGATCGTGCAAAAAGAATGAGAAGGTAGCTAAAAATCGATTGGGGAAAGGCTGACGATAAACATGTTCCATGATATCGGAAGGAGAAATACGATATTTGTCGTACACCTGTTGAGCCAAATCGTCCGGCGCAATATGTTTCATGCAATCACTCAAAAACATTTTACCCAAAACAGCCCCACTCCCTTCGTCGCCTAAAATATACCCAAGCGGCGACACATTTTTAACAATTTTTTCGCCATCGTAAAAACATGAATTAGAGCCTGTTCCTAAAATGCAACCCAATCCGGGTTGTTTCCCAAACAAAGCACGTACGGCAGCCAACAAGTCAGTCTCTACTTCTACCGGCGCTCGAAACTGCGTAATCAACGATGATTTAATGATCTCCTTTTTATCGTCGGATGCACAACCGGCACCATAAAAATAGATCTGTTCGATTTTTCGTTTAAAAAATGGTTCAGGCAATTGCAGTCGGATAGATCGACTGATTTCACGACGAATTTGAAAATAAGGATTTAACCCTTCCGTAAAAGCATGTTCAATCACGTAAATACCTTCGACTAAAACCCATTCCGTCTTGGTAGATCCACTTTCTGCAATCAATTTCATACGTCTAATTTTATTTTAAACACTAAGGATGTATGTAACTCACCTACGAACCATTTGCTTAAGCATCATTGTATTGTGGCTCGTTTCTTCCGTTTATTTTTATTTGAAGACTCTGGTCAGACACCTCTTATCAATACTATTGAAGGCTGTCTAAACCCAAAATCTATTTTGTTAACAAACCAAAATTCATTTCACACCTTGCCTCTCATGACTTTCTTCCATGCTTCAAAACGGCGTTTTAGTCATCCAATCATTTGCCAAGACAGTGAAACATCGTTCGATAAGGAACGATTTTATGCCACTCTCATGATGCTATTCTCTTTGTATCTGGCATTTTGCAAAAATAAACATAGATCACGAATAATTCTTACGAAAGATTTTTGTTTTAATTATTTTATTCTTATTTTATTGCTATTTAATCATTCATATTTTCTTGAAACATAATATATCCTAAATTATTATTCAAATTCATAATAGCAAAGCCAACAAGGTGGATAAATATGTAAACTTTTGTGATGTTATTTTAATCTTTGTAATTACGTGTTTTTTATGTTTTATATAGTTATATTTAACATCAATAGGCATATCAAAACAGACAATTTCATTGTTACTTTGTATTGAAATAGCAAACAGAGCGTTATGCCATCACTAAAATGGAGATAAAATGTCAACCATGAATCAATTCATCAGCGAAGCGCAACAAATACTCTCAAAAGAGCAAATTTTTACAGACATAACCAGACGATTAGCTTGGGGAACCGATGCAAGCTGTTATCGTCTAATTCCCGACGTGATTTTATCGCCACGGAATGAAGAAGAAGTTCAAAAATTACTTCGGTTGGCTCATAAACTGAACATCGGCGTCACCTTTCGTGCTGCGGGCACGAGTTTGTCAGGCCAAAGCATCTCCTCTTCGGTGATGATCGTAGCAGGGAAACAATGGGAAAGATTCAACATAAAACAAAACGGAGAGATCATTTCCCTTCAACCCGGAATCACCGGCGCTCGCGTCAATGAAATTTTGAAGCCATACCGACGTAAGTTCACTCCCGATCCGGCATCACTTCAATCGGCAATGGTTGGAGGCATCATCATGAACAATGCGTCAGGAATGAACTGCGGCACTCATGCCAATAGTGACAAAATGCTTTTGTCGGCACGCATTCTTTTTGCTGACGGAACTGTTCTCGACACAGGCGATGAAGAAAGCAAAGAACAATTTCGTCGAGAAAAGCCCGAGTTCCTTAAAGCATTGGAAGCCATTCGTGAATCGGTCATCAAAAATGAGCCGTTGCGTCAGCGCATTATTCACAAATACAGCATCAAGAATGTCATGGGGTTGAACTTGCTTCCGTTAGTCACGTTTGACGATCCGTTTGAGATCATTACTCATTTAATGGTCGGATCAGAAGGAACATTGGCCTTTCTATCGGAAGCTACCATGAAAACGGCGCTGATAGAACCATTCAGCGCCAGTGCCATGATCTATTTTGATACAATTCAAACCGCTTGTCGGGCTGTTCAACGCATCAAACTGACACCGGCTGTGGGCGCTGAGTTGTTGGATAGAAAAGCGTTGCGATCCATCGAAGGCAAAGAAGGCATGCCTGACTACTTGTCATCATTTGACGACAACGTCACGGCTTTATTAATTGAAACAAAAGCTAACACAAAAGAATATTTAGAAAGAAATATCCGCGAAATCAGCGAAGCATTGTCATCATTCAAGCCAATCAGACCCATTCAATTCACGAGCGACGAATCTGTTTACAGCATTTGGTGGTCAATGCGTTCGGGCATTTTCCCGTCGGTAGGCGGTTTGCGTCCGGCAGGAACAACCACCATTATCGAAGACGTTGCTTTTCATCTGACGGATTTACCAGAAGCCGCTTCGGCACTTCAACAACTTCTGGAAGATCACGGATATGCCGATGGCGTCATTTATGGGCACGCATTGGAAGGCAATTTTCACTTCATCATCAATCAACGATTTGATAACCAACAAGATATTGATCGATATGAAGCCCTTATGAACGACGTTGTCAATCTGGTAGTCAATCGGTTTGACGGTTCCCTTAAAGCTGAGCATGGCACAGGACGAAACATGGCGCCGTTTGTTGAGAAAGAATGGGGAAAAGATGCGTTTGAAATCATGAAACGAATCAAACTGCTTTTTGATCCCAAAAACATGCTGAATGCAGGGGTCATCTTCAACGACGACCCGACAATTCACTTGAAAAATTTCAAATCGTTTGAACCCACCAATAGGCATGTTGATCAATGCATTGAATGCGGGTTCTGTGAAATCAACTGTTTGACTTCAGGATTGACGTTGTCAGCCCGCCAACGCATTGTCGTACGACGGGAAATAGCCCGCCGCATGAAACAAACTCCTAATGACCCGACAATCATTCAATTAGAAAAAGAATATCATTATTTGGGAAATATTACCTGCGCCGGCGATGGACTTTGTGCTACCTCCTGTCCCATGGGAATCAATACTGCCGAACTGACGCATGACATACGGCATGATCAACTGCCTCCGTTAGGCCAGAAAATAGGAAAAATCACAGCCGATCATTTTTCAACAGTCAAAAGCGGGCTGCGGTCAGTATTGTTTCTCGCCAACACTGCACACACCGTTTTGGGAACGAAAAACATGATTTGGCTGGCAAACGAAGCCCATAAAATGGGTGCACCACTGTGGACACCTGCCATGCCTAAAGCTTACAAAATGAAAAAACGGACACAGCCCGATTCCTCCAATCAGCTCAAAGTAGTTTATTTCCCAAGTTGTATCAATCAAACCATGGGAGTGGCCAAAGAAAACCCCGATCAAACACCGCTTCCCGATAAAATGGACGGATTGTTAAAAAAAGCCGGATATGACATCATTTATCCCGAAAACATGGAAAGCCATTGTTGCGGAACCATTTGGGAAAGCAAAGGAATGTTCGACATAGCAGATCGGAAAACTTTTGATCTGGAAGAAGCTTTAATCAAGGCAAGCGAAAACGGCAAATATCCGGTGCTTTGCGATCAAAGTCCATGTCTCTACCGAATGCGCGAAAAAATGAAACGACTCAAATTGTACGAACCGGCTGAATTCATTGAAACGTTTCTGACAGATCGGCTGGATTTTCATCCCATCGACGAACCCGTAGCCATTCACACAACCTGTTCAATGACAAAGATGCATCTTGGAGAAACCCTTTTACGACTTGCTCAGCGATGCAGCCGTCATGTGATCGTACCACAAGAAGTCGGCTGTTGTGGCTTTGCAGGCGATAAAGGATTTACGCATCCCGAAGTCAATCGGTATGCTCTTCGAAAGTTATCGCCTCAACTGGAAGCATCACAGGTGAAATATGGATATTCAAACAGCCGAACCTGTGAAATAGGATTAACCACCAATGGAAAAATTCCTTACATGTCCATCGTCTATCTTGTTGATCAGTGCACTACGCCTAAAAAGAAGGAAGATTAAGCAACCAAATTCTTCTTGGGAAAAATCACCGACAACAAAATGCTCACTCCCAAAATAACGACAATGGCCAAAAGCGACCATGTTGTACTGATGGAAAGATGAAAAATTCCATCAAGCAACATTTTAACTCCAATAAAGGAAAGTAAAACAGCCAAACCGATTTTAAGATAATGGAACAAACCCATCACATGCGAGACCAGAAAAAATAATGAACGTAAGCCCATTACTGCACAAATATTGGACGAAAAGACAATAAAAGGATCTTTTGTCACAGAGAAAATAGCAGGAACCGAATCAACGGCAAAAATGACATCAGTAAATTCAATAACAAACACAACAAGGAGCAACGGCGTGATCATCCTTTGACCCTGACGTTTGACAAAGAAAGCATCACCGACAAAATCGGGCACCACTTTAAAATGTTTCGAAGCAAAGCGAACCACCGGATGATGAGACACCTCGATATGCTCTTCTTTATTGCGTTCGATAAACATTTTAACACCCGAAAAGATCAACAATGCGCCAAAAATCCACAACACCCATTCAAACTGCTGAATAAGCGAAGCGGTAACATAAATAAAAAGAAAACGCATCACAATGGCTCCGAGAATGCCCCAAAACAAAACCCGATGATGATACGCTTTAGGAACATTAAAGCTGGCAAACAACAAGAGCATCACAAAAATATTGTCAACCGAAAGAGAATATTCCAACAGATAACCGGTAAGAAATTGGAGGGAAACAACCTGACGATACATGGCAATGTTAGCCTGAAAACCAAGAGACTCATTCAACGTCAAATCATGACCGTGCAACCGATTGATTTGCTGCAATTGAGCAAAATCAGTAATGCCATGAATCACCTCGCCATCCAATCGAATGAACAGAAAAATCCCTAATGCAAACAAAACCCACACCAAAGTCCAACCCGTTGCCTCTTTGATACCCACTTCATGACTCTTTTTATGTTGAAAAACACCGAGGTCATAAAACAACAGTGCCAACACTAACACAAGAAACAACACAAAAAAAAGGACTTCATTTGAAACCATTGGAAAAAGATAACGCATTATTCTTTAAAGACGAAATAAACAGCCGCCACCAGCAGCAACATCGCAACAATGTGATTCCACCGAATGGTGACCCTGAAAACAATCATGGAAAAGAAAATAAAAACCGTCAAGGTAATAACCTCTTGAATCACTTTAAGTTGAATCAACGAAAAAGGGCCTCCGTTATCACGATACCCAATGCGATTGGCAGGCACTTGAAAACAATATTCAAAAAAAGCTACACCCCAACTCATGACTATAATAGCGAAAATTGGCAACGATTCAAACCATGAATACTCTCTTAACTTTAACTGACCATACCAGGCAATGGTCATAAAAATATTGGAGATAGACAATAAAAGAATTGTCAGAAAACCATTTGTCATATAAACTATTATCTATAAAAAAAGATTATTTAAGCTTTTACATTTTGATGTCACAACGTTTGCTTTCAAGCCCGACGCCGATTTATTTGCATGAACATGCCAATATTTACTATAGAAACAAAGCAGAGAGATTCATCATTCTCTTCGCACATCCATCAATGATCTCCTTTGTCGCGCAACAACGTAACACTTCCTTTCAGTTTATATTTTTTCCCGTCAGCGCCGGTAGCGTTAATCAGATAATAATAGACGCCGGGAGGTTCCAGTTTACCACCTGAACGACCATCCCATCCATGTCCCGGATCATCCGTTTCGAACACTTTGCCAGCCCATGAAGAATAGACCACCATGTGAAATTGAACTATGGAACGGAACGAAACACAGAATACATCGTTAATGCCATCTCCATTAGGGGTGAACACATTGGGAACATCAATAAACGAATCACTCACTTTGACCATCAATGAATCACTGTAAGAACAACTATTCGACGCATTTGACACCGTCAGCACCACTTTATAAGTTCCTGCCTGACTGAATAGATAATGTAAATTTTGATCGGTGTACCGATAATACGAACCCGGCACCTGATCATTATAAACAAACCACTCATAAAACTGAGTAACAGGAACATTAGCATTGCTCTGAAAATCCACATCCAACGGAGCGGATCCTTCCAACGGGCCAATCTGTCTGCCGGCTTCATTCGTAGCAGAACGTTCATTAATGGTGCCGGTAAGGTGCGCTTCCACACAAACAGCGGTATAAGGAGATGACGTTACTGAAGGTGTAGCCATGCCAAAAGAGGCAGCATATTGATCGCCTGAAATGGTAAACTGTGTATTACAATAAGGTGCAGGAATCACAATGGGTTGAGTAAGGTCATTCACCACTTGAGTGTGCGTGATGTTGTTCCATGCATTATTGGAAAAAGACTCATCGTTGTAAGTTAGCGTAAACAACCTCGGCAAGGAATGAGCAACGCCTAATGAATCACGATAAAGCAACGACGGCACATTCGCTGACACTTGAAGCGAGAGCTGAGAACAAGCATCGGCATGATCCGCAGCCGGTGCAATCGCATATAACTGAACCGGATATTTGTGATAATCAATCACCCAAACATAATATTTTTGCCCATCCGCATTCAAAACATAACCTGTCTCATCATCTACTGCAATGGAAGGCTGATTGCTGACAAACGCCCCGTCAAAGGTGGTCCAAAGATACGTATTGGCATGTCCGTTAAAAACAAGTTGGTTATCAGCTGTGATGCCATTGATCAAACAAAGCGTCTGTAATCCCACTATACTATTGCCGGATAAAAGCACTGCACGTCCTGTACCCGTGACGACAAATTGAGCATGACCGATCAGAGCACATCCAACAACAAGAGAAAATAACAGAAATCGTTTCATTTGATACTTAGTCAAAACATTGGACTATAACATTTTATCACTTTTCATTAGCGGCATTCATTTTATCCAACTGATCATTCAACCGATTAATAGCTTTCGTCAGTTCATCCAATTTGTTGGTAAGCACGTCGTCATTACGCGTCAATCCATCAATAAGCTGATCAATAGTGAGCTGCTCTTTGAACGTTTCCAACCCTTGCAAAATCTGCTCCCCAATCTTTTGTGCTTTTTCAGGATCAGTACCCATTCGTTGTTGCAACACATCGCTGATTTTGTCAATAATGACTTCGCGTTCATGCAAACCTGCCACAATGCCCATTTTGAGCAACATGTTTAATGATGGTTTCATACAGTTTGTTTTATTTTAACATTAAAGAAAGAAGGAACTTGCCGTAAATGCACTCGAAACGATTTATCTTTCAAGTTTTCTATGAGTTCTAACCTTGTTGCATTTGCTTCAATCCACCTTATCTCAAATTCTCATTGTCCATTGGTCTCGTTAACGGTGCCATTCAGTTGATCCGTTGGAAAGCCATGAAGTTTTACCTGATAAAAAAAGAGACCGAAAATCAAACGTCATTTTATGCTATCGACTCTCAAGACGCATCATGACATCAGTGTTATTTGTTCAACAACGCATCGACATTTTTTGCCAGCGTTTGAAAAGCAAGCGCCATGGGCGATTCGTCATTCAACGCAATAGGACGACCGGCATCACCACTTTCACAAACACTTTGCACCAAAGGAATCTGAGCCAGCAAAGGCACTTTCATTTCTTCAGCAAGTCGTTTGCATCCTTCTTTCCCAAAAATGTAATATTTATTGGAAGGCAATTCGGCAGGAGTAAACCACGCCATGTTTTCAACCACACCCAACACCGGAACATCAATATTTTTATTGGTAAACATGTTTATTCCTTTGCGCACATCAGCCAAAGCAACTTCCTGTGGCGTCCCGACAATAATGACGCCCGACAACTTGACGGTCTGAACGACGGTCAATGGAATATCGCCAGTACCGGGAGGCATGTCAAGAAACAAATAATCCAATTCGCCCCAGTTGGCATCGTTCATTAATTGCTTGATGGCCGTAGTGATCATCGCGCCACGCCACACCAATGCATTGGTTCGATCAACAAAAAAACCGATGGACAAAATTTTCAATCCATATTGTTCAACAGGGACAATCAAATCTTTTCCGTTTACTTTTTCAACGTAAGGCTGAACCTCTTCCACATGAAACATTTTTGGAACCGATGGTCCATAGATATCTGCATCGAGCAATCCCACGCGATACCCCAATTTCATCATGGCCACAGACAAATTTGCGGCCACGGTAGATTTTCCGACGCCGCCTTTGCCCGAAAAGACAGCCACAATATGTTTTACACCCTGTAAAGGCTTCTCCTGCACTTTTTGTTGCACTTCTTTGTTTTTCACCGAGATGTTTCCTACAATTTCCACCTCGGGGCCGATGTAGGTCAAAATAGCTTGTTCACATGCTTTTACAACAGATTTGATGAAAGGATCCGTAGGCTTTTCAAAAATCAACGAAAAAGAAACCTTGTTTCCTTCAATTCGAATATTGTCTTCCACCATGTTGGCAGAAACCACGTCAATGCCGGTACCCGGATAACGAACGTGGGACAATGCATCTAAAATTAATTTCGGATAAAGTGTCATGTTATTTTAAAATGATTAATATTTAACTGATTAAATGGTAAGCTGCAGAGAACTGCGTTTTTGTCGTCCATAACTACGATAATCATCCAGCGGAATTTCCTCTTCAGGCTCCTTCCATTGAGCCGGAGCATTCAAAAGGAAATGCAAATATTTGATTGCCATTCCACGAGCTTTCCACTGTTGTTCATAGTACGTTTCGATGGATAAGACAGGATCCAATGGCTTCATCAAAGCAAGATCCGTCAGTTCTTCAACCACCTTCAATTGATTGAGCGTTGCCATTGCTTTCGTGTAGGCAAAAAGGAATGCACTGTCTGTTTTTAAATGAACATCGGCATTTGGCGACATGATTTGAGCATATTGTTGCATCAAATGAGTTGAAGTCAACCGTTTATTACGTTTTTTCATTTGTGGATCTGGAAACGTCAGCCAAAGTTCATGCACCTCTTTTGGAGCAAAAAAATAAGGTAACAATTCAATGTTGGTACGGACAAATGCCACATTGGACAAACCGTGTTCCAAAGCATATCGAGCACCGGTCCATAAACGCGCCCCTTTGATATCAACTCCGATGAAATTCTTTTGAGAAAATCGTTGCGCCAATCCAATGGTATATTCGCCTCTACCACAGCCCAATTCTAACACAATGGGATGATCGTTGCCGAAAAATGAATGCCAATTTCCTTTTTGTTCAAACAGCTTACCACTCACAAGGTCAGCATAAGGCATTTGAAAAACGTTTGGAAACTGATTAATCTCGTTAAATTTTCGCAATTTGTTCTTTCCCATATCACATCGATAAGATTAGGCAAAGATAGTCAATTTTTCACCTTATACCTACAACTCCTTCACGCCAAAAGAAGGACAGCCAATCATCTGCAACGATTTCGTTCCTAAAAAAAGCACCCATCCTGGAACGTCGTTCTGTCTCATCTGAATAAAGCAACGTAGGACAATGCCGTAATTTTTTGCTATTTTTGCAGCCTCAAACAAACCAATCATGAATTTACCTGACAAAGAAAAAAACATCACGTCACAATTGATGGAACACTATCAGGCTATCCTGACACTGCTTGGAGAAGACGCCAATCGTGAAGGATTGATCAAAACCCCTGAACGAGTAGCATTAGCCATGCAATTTCTGACCCAGGGATATACCCAGAATGCGGAGGAGATTTTACTTTCAGCCAAGTTTCGTGAAGATTACCGACAAATGGTCATTGTGAAAGACATCGAATTTTATTCCATGTGTGAACATCACCTGCTTCCATTTTTCGGAAAAGCTCACGTAGCCTATATCCCCAACCATTACATTACCGGATTGAGCAAAATTGTCAGAGTAGTTGAAGTCTTTGCTCGCCGATTACAGGTGCAAGAACGCATGACAACTCAAATCAAGGAAAGCATTCAGAAAACCCTAAACCCATTGGGAGTGATGGTTGTCATCGAAGCACAACACATGTGCATGCAAATGCGCGGCGTTCAAAAACCCGGCTCCGTCACCACCACTTCCGATTTCACAGGCGTTTTTGAAAGCGCTAAAACACGCGAAGAATTTATTAACCTTATTCAACGCAAATAATAAAAAACGCAAAGAAACTCATTTTGAGGGATGAATTGCATGGCAATGTGCCTGAAAAAAAGTAAATTTGAAATCATTTTCTCATTCAAATTAAATCCATAGTGAATATGCAAACACTTGACAACTTCAATTTTGCCGGCAAAAAGGCATTTGTTCGTGTTGATTTCAATGTTCCACTGAACGAACAATTTCAAATCACGGACGACACCCGCATACGGGCTGCATTACCCACGTTGAAAAAAATTTTAACGGATGGTGGCAGTGTCATCATCGGATCACATTTGGGACGACCCAAAAAGAACCCGGACCCAACGTTTTCATTGAAACACATCGTCGGACATGTGTCTGACTTATTAGGCGTACCCGTTCAGTTTGCCGACGATTGCATGGGAGCCGATGCCGAAAACAAAGCCAAAGCCTTAAAACCGGGGGAAGTATTAATGCTTGAAAACCTGCGTTTTTATGCCGAAGAAGAAGGCAAACCACGCGGTCTGAAAGATGACGCTTCCGATGAAGAAAAGGCAGCTGCCAAAAAAGCCATCAAAGCGTCTCAAAAAGAGTTTGCGCAAAAATTAGCCTCCTACGCTGATTGTTATGTCAATGATGCCTTTGGAACCGCTCACCGCGCTCACGCTTCCACTGCTTTGATTGCCAACTATTTTGATGCAGATCATAAAATGTTTGGCTACCTGATGCGAAACGAAGTCGAAGCCGTTGAAAAAGTACTCAAATCGGCCGTTCATCCGGTAACAGCCATCATCGGAGGATCCAAAGTATCGACCAAAATAACCATCATTGAAAACCTGCTTACCAAAGTGGACAATCTGCTCATTGTAGGCGGAATGGCATATACTTTTGCAAAAGCACAAGGCGGACAGGTAGGAAATTCATTGTGCGAAGATGACATGCTCGAACTTGCCAACGACACCATTGCCAAAGCAAAAGCCAATCATGTTAACTTGGTATTACCCACTGATTCGGTGATTGCGGATAAATTTGCTGCTGATGCAGCCACGCAAGTATGCGACAACGATGTGATCCCTGACGGATGGTTAGGGCTTGATCTTGGGCCAAAGGCTGTCAACCAAATGACACAAGTTATCAAAGACTCGAAAACCATTTTATGGAACGGTCCTGCCGGTGTCTTTGAAATGGAAGCATTTGCAGCCGGAACGAAAGCCATTGCCGAAGCCATCGTAGCAGCTACCCAAAAAGGAGCATTCTCATTGATTGGTGGTGGCGACTCAGTAGCAGCCATTAACCAGTTAGGGTTGGCTAACCAAGTAAGCTACGTATCAACAGGTGGTGGCGCTTTACTCGAAATGATTGAAGGCAAAGTGCTGCCGGGCGTCGAAGCCATTCGCGGATATTAATCCTCAACGACGAATTTTAAAATTTTCACAAGAGTTGTTTTCATTCAAGAAGACAACTCTTTTTTTGCCTATGCTCACGAAACAACCAAAAATGACGATCATCAACACAATGTGTCATCACTTTCCTCATATTATCGTTATTCTCAAGCAGCTAACCTTGATAAAAAGTTTTATCTTTGTGCATTGAAAAGCAAAATCCACAACGATTCATTCAAACTTAGTAAAAAACGTATGAAAACACTTTCCGTCACTCTGCTGCTTTTATTCCTATTTATGATGCCTTCTCATGCACAGAAAGATTCATTGCTTGCATTGACTCCACCAATGGGTTGGAACAGTTGGAACACGTTTCAATGCCATATTAATGAAAAAATGATTCATGAAATGGCCGATGCCATGGTTTCGTCCGGAATGCGAGACGCAGGGTATAAATACCTGATTCTCGACGACTGTTGGTTAGCGCCGACACGCGACTCACTTCAAAACCTACAAGCAGATCCGATAAAATTTCCTCACGGAATGAAAGCTTTGGGTGATTACATTCATTCCAAAGGATTGAAATTCGGCATTTACAATTGTGCCGGAACAAAGACCTGTGCCGGTTATCCCGGAACCAGAGGACACGAATATCAGGACGCTCTCACCTATGCTTCGTGGGGCGTTGATTATTTGAAATATGACTGGTGCAACACCGAAGGCATCAATGCAGAAGAAGCGTATCGAACCATGAGTCAGGCATTGGCTGCCACTCATCGTCCCATTGTTTTCAGTATGTGCGAATGGGGCACCAACAAACCATGGCTTTGGGGCGCCTCGTATGCTGAATTATGGCGAACCACCGGTGATATTGGTCGAGGTTGGTACATTGCTCCTCGTCCCAATGGGGAATGGACCCCACTCGGATTTACACAAATCATTGACAAAGAAGCAGATTTGCGTCAATATGCCGGACCGGGTCACTGGAACGATCCCGACATGCTGGAAGTGGGCAACGGCATGCCTGTCAATGAAGATCGGGCACATTTTACCATGTGGGCCATGCTGGCAGCTCCGTTGATTGCCGGAAATGACCTTCGAACAATGAGTGAAGAAACACGTCAAATTCTCACCAATCGCGGCGTAATTGCCATTGATCAGGATTCGTTAGGCATTCAAGCATTACGTTATGCGGTGAATGACAGCGTTGAAACATGGCTCAAACCCTTGGAAAAAGGCGATTGGGCTATCTGCTTTTTCAATCGCTCCTCCACGCCCAAAGCCATCTCTTTCGACTGGAAATCTCAAGTTATCACTGATCCGCTTTCAAAAAGAGAACTCAACGCAACGTCACAGTCATACGACATTGTAAATTTATGGAACAATCAATCGCTGGGAAATACAAACAAAACCCTCAAAGAAACCGTTCCTTCACATGATGTACTGTTGCTTTACCTGTCAAAAAAATTGCCGTCAGATCGAATGAAAAAGAAAAAGTAACGTGCATTTGTGAAACACCTATTTTTTTTAATGCCTTGAGATGGAACAGAAAGCCACTGATCTCAAAAATTGTTGCTACATTTGCAAGCTGATGAGAAAACCCATCGTTCAACAACAAACGTAAGCGTTGAAGAATATAAAACTGACCATTGTGATAAAAAGGTTTCGAATGAACTTCAAAAAATATCTTTACAGCTCTTTAGCCATCGTAGGCATTTTGTCTTTACATGCATGCCTTAGCACAACCACTCCCACTTATTCTAATGACGGACACATCATCAAATTTTCATTGCAAAACAACAATGTGCCGGCTTTAGCTAAAACTGTTTTTACCATTGACGAAACCAGAGGAATTATTTACAACGTCGATTCATTGCCTTTTAACACCGATGTCAAACATGCCATTCCGGTTATCACCGCCTTTTCAACAGCCCGTATGTATTTGAATGATAGCGTTTACACCGGCAAAGACACAGTCGATTTTTCACGTCCGGTTATCCTGAAAAATTATGCGCAGGACGGCATCACCATTCGTCAATACATTGTAACGGTGAATGTTCACAAAGTCAATCCCGATTCCATCAATTGGCAACAAAGAACCTATCCATCGTTTACTTATCAACCCATCGACCAAAAAGCGGTCTTTTTTAATCAACAGTTGATGCTTTATGTCAACGACGGATCTCAAATGCATCTGTACACATCAGTGGACGGGAAAAACTGGAACACTCAGTTCATCAACACGTTGCCTGTTACTGTTAATTTGCGTCAAATCGTTTCGTACAATAATACCCTCTGCGTGGTTGAAAACGGACAAACTCTTTTGCAATCAACCGACGGTATCACATGGAATCCTGTTTCCGTGATCAGCAGTGCGCCATTGGTCACACTCATCGGATCGATTGGGCAAGAACTGATTGGTATTCAACAAAACAACGGTTTCTATTCCTTATGTTATTCCAACGATGCCAAAACATGGAACACTGGCGAAGCTTTAACCAACGGAATGGCCAATTTCCCAATCAGTCATTTTAGTGCCATTTCATATCAACCCATTGTCGGATCACCCAAACTGCTCGTCGTGGGCGGCATCAATGCGGCAGGTCAGATCGTCAACTCCATTTTCAGCTATATGATTGGCAGCAGTTGGGTAGATTTCTCCTCCGAAACAACCCTGACAGCTTTTCCGCCAATCATGGATGAATCCCTGGCAGCATACAACAATCAGCTATTGCTCGTTGGAGGCAGGCTCAACAACAATCAGGTCAAAGACGATACGTTACGATGGTCAAAAAGTGACGGATTGTTTTGGACTAAAGCCGATTCATTGACGATGATCCCAAAAATATTACACTACACACCACGATATGGACAGTCAGTGATTACAGATAATGCTTATCGCATTTGGATCATTGGCGGATATGACGCCAGTGGAAACGTCTTAAAAGACATATGGGTAGGCCGATTAGACAGTTTGGGGTTTGGATTGCCGCCCATGTAACACTTGCGAATGCTGCTCTGAAAAGAGCAGTTTTTGTTTCTGTCAAATGGTTCAAACCAACAAATGAAACGAAAAAAGGATTCTTACAGATAAATGCTTTGTGAAAAATGAAATACGCACTTACCGCTCCGGCTACGCTCACAGGCACCATCGATTTACCTGCATCCAAAAGCATTAGCAATCGAGCTCTCTTGCTCTCCGTTCTGGCAACGGGAAACATCGCTGTCGAACACGTTGCCAATTGCGATGATACGTTGGTGATGCAAGAAGCACTCCAAAAAAAACAATCCGTTATCGACATTGGTGCAGCAGGAACTGCCATGCGTTTTTTGACAGCCTATTTTGCCACACAGGAAGGAAATTGGATTCTCACAGGCAGCGAACGAATGAAACAACGTCCTATAAAACTATTAGTGAATGCATTAAACACACTGGGCGCCTCCATTCGTTACCTCGAAAATGAAGGATTCCCTCCGTTGGAAATTAGAGGGAAAAGATTGCAAGGAGGAGAACTCCGACTGCAAGGCGACGTCAGCAGTCAGTATATCTCAGCTCTTTTAATGATTGCGCCTACCTTGCAGCAAGGATTATTGCTCACATTAGAAGGCGACATCGTGTCTCGACCTTACATTCGAATGACCCTGGAAATGATGAAACAATTTGGTGTTCAATGCGAATGGGTCAATAACCTTATCACGGTATTGCCGCAACCATATCATCTATGCCCTTTTCAAGTTGAATCAGATTGGTCAGCAGCATCTTATTGGTACAGCATGGTCGCTTTGACCTCCGGTAGCATACTCCAATTGAAAGGGCTGACACAGAACAGCCTGCAAGGAGATGCTCAATGTGCTGACATCTTTCATTCGCTGGGTGTTCATACCACCTACCATCCTGATGGCATCACCATTGAATCCTCCGGCAATCATGTCTCGTTCTTTTCCTATCATTTTGCTGATCAACCTGATCTGGCTCAAACCGTTATCGTCACATGCTGTCTTTTAGGAATCCCGTTTCGTTGTGATGGATTACAAAGTTTAAAAATCAAGGAAACAGATCGAATTGTTGCATTAATCAACGAATTGGCTAAATTGGGTTATCGGTTGAAACAAGAAGAGCAAGGAGCGCTCTCATGGGATGGTAAAAAGCAAGAAGCCACAGCACCGGCTGTGATTGAAACGTTCAACGATCATCGAATGGCAATGGCTTTTGCCGTTGCTTCACTTCGTCATCCCACCATTATTGCCGATCCCGAAGTGGTAAGCAAGTCGTACCCTACGTTCTGGGATGATTTACAAAAAGTGGGTTTTTCAATCGAAATGGTTTAAGTCAAACCCTTTCTAACTGATCATCAAAATAGTACGTGTTTACGAATGGAATGCAGCTCTTGACGAATTTCAGGAGCACTTCATTCACAATAAAAATACAAACTTGATTTTCAGCAAATGAACTAACACAAAGACAGCGGTAACAAAGAAGCATCGGCTCAAGATGAAGGCGACAGAATGGAACAAACGTGGCTGTTGTTGCAACAAAAAACAAACACTACTTTTGCAGTTTCATGCGTTTGTTTTGTTTTTACTGAGAACCCAAATGAAACCTCTTTCATTTCAAATAAATCATTGGCCTCATTAGAAGTTATTTTGTAACTCATTCATTTCAAAAAAAGCAATTTTAATAATATGCTCAATTACATTTGGATTGGTTTTTTTCTGGTGGCATTTCTCGTGGCAGCCGTTCAATTTGTTGTGACGGGAGATTACACGGTCTTTGAGCGCATTGTAAAAGCAACGTTTGACATGGCCAAGTTTTCAGTGATGGACATTGCCCTTCCTTTAGCCGGAGTGATGACGCTTTGGCTTGGGTTGATGAACATTGGCGAACGAGCCGGAGCCATTCGGTTTGTGTCGCGATTGGTTGCTCCTTTTTTTGAAAAATTATTTCCTGAAATCCCCAAAGGACATCCTGCAAGTGGTCAGTTAGTTATGAACTTTTCGGCTAACATGCTGGGACTTGACAATGCGGCTACTCCCATCGGACTAAAAGCCATGCAAAGCCTGCAGGAGTTGAATCCCAATAAAGAGACGGCCTCCAACGCTCAAATCATGTTTTTGGCATTGAATACGGCGGGTCTGACCCTTTTACCCATTTCGATCATGGCGCAACGGGCTATCCTTGGGGCAACAAATCCTACTGACGTGTTGTTGCCTATTCTGATTGCCACTTATGCAGCCACTTTAACCGCCATTTTATACGTCGGCATTCGACAACGGCTTAATTTGTGGAATCGAACCGTTATTGGCTGGTTGGGATCATTAACCGTCGGGATCGGAGCGCTCATGTACGGATTTTCACAATTATCGCCGCAGCAAATGACCATGGTTTCGAGCGTAGTCGGAAATTCCTTATTGATTGCCATTATTGCTACGTTTATGATTGGCGGAATGATCAAAAAAATCAATGTGTACGAGGCTTTCATACAAGGGGCAAAGCAAGGCTTTGAAACAGCTCTAAAAACCATACCTTATTTAGTTGGAATGTTAGTAGCCATTGGCGCCTTCAGAGCATCAGGAGCCATGGATCTATTAATTAACGGAATAGCTTGGATTTTCCATTCCATGCATTTGAATACTGATTTTGTGGCTGCTTTGCCGAACGCTTTGATGAAACCATTAAGCGGAAGCGGAGCTAAAGCATTGATGGTGGAAACCATGAAAACCTACGGCCCCGATTCGTTTCCGGGACACTTGTCTTGTGTCTTTCAAGGTGCTGCAGATACCACTTTTTACATCGTGGCCCTCTATTTTGGATCTGTCGGCATCAACAAGACAAGGTATGCTATTTCAGCCGGACTGCTTGCCGATTTGGCAGGTGCCATTACAGCTATCATTGTTTCTTATCTGTTTTTTAAATAAAGGCACATTGAAATTCGTTGTTTTGAACCAAAGCCTCATTTGTCAACAAAACATTGAAACAGCTCATCCAAAAGGGTGAGTTCATTATTATCCACTTTTAATTTTAATTTTATGATGAAAAAAAAGAAAAAAATGAACGTTTTGCCTTGTTTTCGTCGTTGGACACGAAAACCGTATGCCGTTTTTAACAGCTTGCACACACCAATAAAAATCGGTGTGTTAGGAGTCGCCATGCTCTCAGCCGTTCCGCTGACAGGAATCTCGCAAGAAAAAGACCTCAACAGCAGCAATCAATCAATCCAACTCAAAGAAGTAGAAGTGAACAGTGATTTACCACCCGCACCACAACAAATGATCAAAGTGGTAGCCATCATCACCCGTCAAGAAATTGCTCATGCGGCTGTCGAAAATCTTCAAGGGTTGTTACGTTATGTACAAGGCATCGACTTACGAACACGCGGTGCTGAAAATGTGCAGGCTGACATCAGTCTTCGCGGTGGCACATTCGATCAAACCGCTATTCTTCTCAACGGAGTAAACCTCACCGATCCGCAAACAGGACATTTTGATTTAGACATTCCTCTCGACATCCACCTGATCGATCACATTGAAATACTTTACGGGCCCGATGCATGGACAGCCGGTTCCATCGCCTTCAGCGGCGCCATCAATATTGTCACTCGACAACTCTTCCATAGCTCACTTTATGCCCAATTATCATCCGGAGCTTACAACTACCAACAAGCCGATGGTTACGGATTCCTTAATGAGGGGAATTGGCGGGTCGCTGCCGGAGTCAATCACACCCAAAGCACCGGCTTTATGTCAAACACTGACTTTCACATCAACAATGCCTACACGAACATCCGTTTAATCACCCACCATTCAGGGCAATGGATGATGCAATGGGGCATGCAAAGCAAAAATTTCGGAGCCGACAGTTTTTATTCTCCCAGTTTCCCCAATCAATACGAACAGACACGCACCCTGTTAGCATCGCTCGAATACAAACAACGTTGGGGTTCGTGGCTTTTCACTGTCAATGGTTTTTATCGACGCCATCATGACATGTTTACCCTATTTCGGGATCAAACCTCAGCGCCATCATGGTTTGCAGGTCCAAACTATCATTTAACAGACATCTTTGGTTCATTTGTTCAAATCGCCCATACGTGGATTGCAGGAACCACTTCGTTGGCAGCCGATTTCCGTTCCGAACATATTTTCAGCAATGCATTAGGAATTCAATTACCCGAACCGGTTTATGATCCTTATTCCGGACAAAAAGTCTTCACGAAAGGAGCTTTGCGCCAATATGGTTCTTTTTCGCTCAAACAGGTGAAGAATATCCGTCAATGGACTCTCGGCGCCGGCATCCTTGGCAGCGGCAACAACAATTTCGGCTTTCATCTTTACGCCGGAGGAAATATAGATTATGCTTTTAATGAACATCTTACCGGTGGTTTCTGGCTTCACAATTCGTATCGTTTACCGACGTTTACCGATCTCTATTATAAAAGTCCTACGCAAGTTGGCAATCCTCAATTGAAACCGGAAGAAGCATTCAACACTGATGTTCATCTGGTGTGGACTCCTGAAGCATGGACAGTTCGGGCTGCTTTTTTTCAACGTGACGGACGACGCATTATCGATTGGGTTCGACTTCCGGGCAATAGCGTCTGGCATAGCCAAAATTTAACTCATGTCAATTCCGACGGCATTGAGCTGGCTGTCGATTATCGAGCTCCATGGCATTGGTTGCAGAAAATTCATGTTGATTACACTTATTTGAATGTAACAAAAAACAGTCAAGATTATATATCGCTCTACGCCACGGATTACCTTCGCAATGAGCTGCGCTTACGAATCGAAGAACCTATCTGGTCGGCATTATCAGCCTCATGGCAATGGACTTACAGCGATCGAGCAGGAAGTTACCTCAATATAAAAACAAATAGCGAAACAACTTTTTCTCCCTATTGGCTATGTGATTTGAAATTGATGTGGAACAAACCAAATTATCAGGTTTTTGCCGAAGCGGATAATCTCCTCAACACCACTTATTTTGATTTCGGAAATGTACCTCAACCCGGACGCTGGATCAAAGTGGGACTCGCCGTGAAAATATAATGCCTTGATAAACCGAAAAGACCACTACAACTAAAAAAGCCCTTCATACTCTAAGGGCTTTTTTTTACCTTTGTAGGAAACATCGAAATGCTCAAGCAATTGATTGAACATGAAACGAGGTTACGAGTTCAACGAGATAAAAAACTCCCTTCGGTTGCTAATAACCGAGATCCGTAAAACCATATTGTAAAAAACAATAGCATCAACGCATAACATGAAAGGATTCAACACTTGGTGGTTTTTTTCATTGCTGGCTGCTTTATTTGCAGCATTAACAGCCATCATGGCCAAAATAGGAATTCGAGGCATTTCGTCCGACTTGGCCACTGCCATCCGCACCATTTTTATTTTAGTCATTGCTTGGGGCATCGTGTTCGCTCGCAATGAAGCCCAAACCATCACGATATTAAACAAAACGAATTGGATTTTTTTAGGACTTTCCGGCATCGCCACAGGATTATCCTGGATCTTTTATTTCAAAGCATTGCAATTGGGCAAAGTATCGCAGGTAGCGCCTGTTGACAAAATGAGCGTGGCGCTTGCTATTCTTTTATCGGCTATCTTCCTCAAAGAGGTCATTACCTGGAAAATAGCTCTTGGTGCTTCCCTGATCATCGGAGGCACATTGGTTCTTATCTTGTAACATTTATCATCTTATTCATCTTGTCATTATGGCTCTCAGTTCCATTATCCCTTTTTTGCAAGAGTTAAAAGTAAACAATCAACGAGAATGGTTCACTCTTAGAAAAAATGAAGTCACTGCATTACAACGTGAATTCTCCTCGTTTATCCAACAGGTCATTGACGGAATAGCATTATTTGATGCTGAATTAAAAGGGGTGAATGCCAAAGATTGTGTATTTCGGCTTTACCGTGACATTCGTTTCTCTCCCGACAAAACACCCTATAAAACACATTTTGCCGCCTACATGGCTGCCGGAGGACGAAAAAGCCCTCGCGCCGGTTATTATCTTCACATTGAACCAAACGGATGCTTTATCAGCGGCGGAATCTATTGTCCTGAAAAAGAGATCTTGAAAGCATTACGCAAGTCGATCAACGAAAACTTCGACGAATGGGAAGACTTGGTTCAAAAAACAGAAGTCTATTTCCCTGATCGTTACGGTGAAAAAGATAAACTGAAAAAAGTTCCGGCCGGTTTTTCGCCTGATGCCGAAGCCGCTGACTGGCTCAAATACAAACATTATATTTTTAGCCGTTCGTTGGACGACCATTTTTACACACAAGACAACATCGTACCAACGATTGTCTCTTGGTTTCAATATGCTGTTGAACTCAACAAATTTATCAATTTCACCATCGATGAAATACCTCATTCTCAAGGTACTTTTTAAATATTATCACGATGTTTTGACATTTCGTCGGCAGAGCACATACAACCCGTCATGAAACCAACAGACAACTCATTGCAAACTGTCAACAAAGATGAACCTCTCGAAAAAAAATGTCATAATTAACCTCCATCATGTTGCATTAATAAATTGAAACGTTTATATTTGTAACACCAAAAACAAATCTAACAAATTGATTTTTCAACCATATGATTGTCGCCGATTTCAAAGATGCCGCCTTTTATGAAAAGATGCATCCACTCTTCAAACAAGCTTTTGATTACATCAGGCAGCATGATGTAGCACACCTTCCGACAGGAAAAATAGAATTAGACGGAACAAAATTATGGCTGACCATTGCCGAAATTGAAGGAAAAAAACGTGATAATGCCTTGATTGAAACGCATCAACAATACATTGACATTCAAATGCCGCTTCATGGAATTGAAACCATCGGATGGAGAGCTGATGTGACGTGTAACTCCATGGCAAAAGCTTATGATGCTGACAAAGACATTGCTTTTTTTGAAGATCAACCAACCACTTTTATTACGTTGCATCCCGGAGAATTTGCCATCTTTTTCCCTCACGACGGTCACGCACCGGGCATCTCTTCCGAATCAATAAAAAAAATCATCATCAAAGTAAAAGCAGCGCTTTGATAACATGCGATCGTCGCTCAATCAGATAAACTCACAAGCAAACCATTTCAATATGCCATCACTCACCATCCTACAGCAAGATCCTTGGTTGCAACCGTTTGCCCACGCCATCGAAGGAAGACATCAACATGCCATCGACAAAGAAAAAGAGCTCACCGGTAACCAAATGAGCTTGGCTGATTTTGCCACAGGATATCTTTATTTTGGATTGCATAAAACAGCCTCTCATTGGGTGTTTCGTGAATGGGCTCCCCATGCCACTTCCATCGGTTTGATAGGCGACTTTAATGGATGGACAGAAAACGCTGATTTTCAATTACATCCTCTCAATCATGGCGTTTGGGAAATTACCTTGCCTCATCACATGTTGCATCACGGACAACTGTATAAACTAATGATGCATTGGCACGACGGCATGGGAGAACGTGTTCCGGCATGGACCCGAAGAGTGATTCAGGATGAACAAACCAAGATATTCAGTGCTCAAGTGTGGGATCCGGAACAACCTTACGAATTCAAAATCAAGAATTTCAAACCATCCACCGATCCATTGCTCATTTACGAATGTCACATCGGAATGTCGGGTGAATCGGAGAGCATTGCATCGTACCGTGATTTTCAAGAAAACGTTCTTCCCCGCGTTGCCGAATTAGGATATAACTGCATTCAAATCATGGCCATTCAAGAACATCCCTATTATGGATCGTTTGGCTATCATGTATCCAACTTCTTTGCAGCCTCTTCACGGTTTGGAACACCTGAAGAATTGAAAAACCTGATTGACGCAGCTCATTCATTAGGAATCGCTGTCATCATGGATATTGTTCATTCCCATGCAGTAAAAAATGAAGTAGAAGGCTTAGGTCGCTTTGATGGCACTCCCGATCTTTATTTTTATTCCGGAAGCCGAAGAGAACATCCCGCATGGGATTCTTTATGTTTTGATTACGGAAAAAATGAAGTCCTTCATTTCCTGCTCTCTAATTGCAAATTCTGGTTAGATGAATATCATTTCGACGGATTTCGCTTTGACGGTGTCACATCCATGCTCTACTACAGTCACGGATTAGGTGAATCATTCACGTCATACAACGATTATTACAACGGGTATCAGGACGACAATGCCATTTGCTACCTGACATTGGCTAACAAAGTGATTCATCAGGTCAATCCCAATGCCATCACCATTGCCGAAGAAATGAGCGGGTTGCCCGAATTGGCTACTTCGTTCGAAAACGGAGGCATCGGGTTTGATTATCGAATGGCGATGGGAATTCCCGATTACTGGATCAAACTGATCAAAGAAAAAAAAGATGAAGAATGGGCTCCGGGATCCATTTTTTATGAATTGACCAATCGTCGCATCAATGAAAAAACTGTCAGCTATGCCGAGAGTCACGACCAAGCGTTGGTAGGCGACAAAACGATCATTTTCAGGCTGATCGATGCCGATATGTATTGGCACATGCAGCTTGGAAACACCACTTTAGCAGTGAATCGCGGCGTAGCATTGCACAAAATGATTCGCCTCATCACGGCAACCACGATGAACGGCGCCTATCTGACTTTTATGGGAAATGAATTTGGGCATCCGGAATGGATCGATTTTCCGAGGGCAGGCAATGGTTGGTCTTTCAAATATGCTCGCCGCCAATGGAGTTTATTGGAAAATGATCAACTGCTTTATCATTGCTTGAACGAATTTGACAAAAGGATGATTCACCTGATCAATCAATGCCCTCAGTTCAATTTATGGCCTATCACCTTGCTTTGGGATAAAACCGACGATCAAGTCCTGGCGTATCAACGAAATGATCTTGTTTTTATTTTCAATTTCAACCCGATACGTTCATTTACGGATTACGGTATCCTGACAACAAAAGGATCTTACAAAACAGTGCTTAATACCGATGCAGTCACCTTTGGCGGATTTGGATTGATTGACGAAACCATTGAACATTTTACCCATTTTGATCCGCTTTATAAAGATCAAAACAAAGAATGGCTGAAGGTGTATCTGCCTTCACGAACAGCCATCGTACTTAAGCGTCAATCGTGATTAGCCGTTAACGACGCATCATTTTGTATAGAAATCAATCATTTTTTGAATCGCTTCCTGACATGCGGGACAAAAAGTATTGCCATCGAAGGTTTTCATCAAACAATCCTGACTCGAACGATACATTCCTTTCGGTTCATACCCCGCGCCTTCAAATGCGCCAACAGTATGAAGATACTCTTTGACAGCGGGCGTGGGAATCGGTGTCCCCTTTTTAACCAAATGTTTCCATTTTCTGCCAAAATCTTTCAATGTTGTAACATTCGGCTCCCAGGGTTCAATCTTCAAATTATAAAAGGCGCCATAGGTGGTGGTGTCGTTGTAATATTCGTCGGCTAATCCCGCAAATCCATGTCCAAATTCATGAATCAAGATCTTAGCCGATTGTTTGTTGCTATTGACAGCCACACAATAATCATTGTAAATCGCTCCTCCTCCGTATTTCGGACTGTTCACCAAAATATAAATCTGATCGTAAGGAGCGTTTGCCGCTAAATCACGAACACTTTTATTGTCCGTCGTCATGAGATAACGTTCGCTATCAAAAGTATAATAACTGGCATTCAGAATGGTGTTTTTCCAAATGCCATCGGGAGGAATGTCTGCGCCCGATTGTTCAGATGGAGCCAAGATGGCTCTAAAATTGAACTGATCTTGATTGTTCGAATAAGGAGCAACAGTAAAAAAATCCTTGACAAATTGCTGACAATCGTTGATAAACTCACCCATCTGTGCAGAGCTATAACCTTCCGGCAAAATCACCACATCTACTTTTTGAGCAGGATCACCCTTCACCTGTACATCAAACGAAGGATAAACCAGCCGATGATCATGCCTGATCAACGAACGCCCGGTGTCCACTTCACAAGAGAATTTTTTATGAAAAACCCCGTTCCAATCACGACTGTAGAGTTCTATTCGCACCTTTTCTTTCGGGAAAGGCATCACCACCGTTTCCGAGAATGTCCGATTTTCTTTTTTTGCTTCGGGCGTTGTCTGCCATTCTCGGAAAAGAGTAGAATAACCTCTCGAATAGAGCAAAGAATCATTCTTGACATTGAACATCTTGACATAATAGTCGCCATAATTCATGGTGTCCACAAGATTCACATGTGAACCGCCCCAATAAGGTTCTTTAATCAGCTCATCCAACGTGTAAACCTCATTGGTATCGTTGCCGCTGTGATAGTAATCCAACCGCAGCGTTTTGTTCTCAAAATAGCGATTAAATTGTGCCTGCACGCTCAACGTTGCAAAACACAAAACGAAAAAAAGAAAATGCTTCATAGAATTCTTTTTATTATTCAGCAAAATCACATCCATCACATCACCTCAAAACGGAAGTCAGTTAGATCAAAGTTCAAAGGACATGAACCAATAAACAAAAAACGTTAAAAATAAATATTTCAGCATCGGATCTGTTTGAATATTTCTTCTGCAATGCGTTGAGCAGAATGATGTTGCGCCATTGCCGAACAATTTTTTGACAGACGATTACGTCGATCGCTATCGTTCAATAAATGGAGTGCTTCATCGACCAGTTTTTGCGAAGCTTCATCATCGCGAATCATGATCGCAGCCTCTTTGTTGACTAATGCCATCGCGTTATGCGTCTGATGATCTTCGGCTACATTGGGCGACGGCACCAAAATGGAAGCTTTACCTAACAAGCAGAGCTCTGAAATGGAACTTGCGCCCGCTCTTGAAATCACAACATCGGCGACAGCATAAGCATAATCCATACGCGAAACAAAATCAGTAATGATCATATCGGAAGAAATCTTTCCTTCGGTTGCTGCTTTAATCTGTTCAAAATAATACTTTCCAGTCTGCCAAATGAGCTGTACGCCTGCTTCCCGAATTTTATCCAATTGATTTAAAATGCTTTGGTTAATGGTTCGGGCACCCAAACTTCCGCCAATAACCAACAATGTTTTTTTTGACGCATCCAAGTGAAAATATTGATATGCTTCCTCTTTTTTAGTCGGATCCAATTGCAAGTTTTGCCGAATTGGATTTCCCGTCAACACAATCTTATCTTTTGGGAAAAACCGTTCCATGCCTTCGTAAGCAACACAGCAACAAGCAGCTTTCGCCGCCAGCAATTTGTTCGTAACACCAGCATAGGAATTCTGTTCTTGAATAATCGTCGGAATTCCCATTTTTGATGCCACTTTCAATGTAGGACCACTGGCATAACCACCCACACCAATGACCGCATCAGGACGAAATTGCCGAATAACGTGCTGGGCTTTTCGCATTGATTTCCACAAAAGAAACAACGTACTGATGTTTCGTACCATGTTTTTCCGATCAAAACCTTGTATCGGTAAACCAATGATTTGATATCCGGCAGCAGGCACTTTTTCCATTTCCATGCGGCCTTCCGCTCCAATAAAGAGGATTTCACATGATGGATCTTTTTCTTTCAAAGCGTTAGCTATCGCAATAGCAGGAAAAATATGACCGCCTGTGCCTCCTCCGCTAATAATGAATCGATGTCTTGTTTTCAATTCGGCTTAGTTTTATATCGAAAAATTTCATGCTCTTCAAAACAGCATCTTCCTTTCAATGGATTTTTTTTTGTGAAACGAGCCATAAAATAGCTTATGATCAAAAGAATGTTTATTAGGCGAGTTCCATACGTCTTTTGAAACATAACCCAAAATTCAACACAAAAGTACAAAAACTCCCGCATTGAGGCAATAAAAGATTCGTTGTAAATACACTCATTTCAGGGAAAAACAGCTTGTGAAATAACCCGTTGCAAGCAGGACTCATCCAACTAACAGTTCTTCCTATTCAAACAAATCGACACCAAACAAGGCGAAATCGTACTTAACGGGGTCGTCCGAGTCAAACTGCCGCAAACGAGCAGTGACCTCCTCCACAGCTCGCCAGTCATTTTGTTTACGCTGCAATAAACCAACCATTCTGGCTGCCTTACCGGAATGAATGTCCAAAGGCAACATTAAAGCGCTCATGGGAATGCGTTGCCAAAGTCCAAAGTCAACTCCTTGTGCGTCGTTGCGTATCATCCAACGAAGAAAAAGATTAAGCCTTTTCGCTCCGGAATAGCGTTGAATGTCGGCAATATGTTTTCTGACATGATTTGAATGAGGTATAGCCAAAAACCGCTGTCTGAAATACTGAAGAGCACCTGCAATAGTATTTTCCCGTTCATATCCATTTGTAAAAACCGCTTCTAACCCATTTTCGTGGGTATAAATGTGACGCAATGAAGCCATGAAAAACTGACAATCTTCACCGTTAAAAGTTCGATGCGAAAACTTCAACAATGTTTTGATGTCACTTTCTCCGGCATTCATAACATAACGATAAGGATCATTCTCCATAAACGCCATCAGTCGTTGGGCGTTTTGAATAATCATTTTTCGGTTGCCCCAAGCAATGGTTGAAGTCAGAAAAGAAGCAATTTCGATGTCTTCTTTTTGCTGAAACCGATGCGGAATCTGAATGGGATCTTGTTCAATGAACTCAGGCCGATTGTATTGTTCCACTCTTTCGTCAAGAAAGTCTTTTAGATGATGCGGATCATTGAATATCATCATTTTAAATCGCAAAATTGAAATCGAATTACCAATGCATTAACGTTTTGAGAAACATTGACAATTCATCGGCCATCTGTTGATGCTGTGACAATGTGGGATGAGCATTGCAACCACTGTCATAACGCTTTTTGAAAAAATAAAAGGCCACCTTCTTATCTCCCTGTTCATGCAGCTGTGCAATCACTTGTTTAATGCTCTTTTTCAAAAACACCGATAACGTTGAATCAGCCATCGGACTGGACAATAACACCATTTGTGCATGAGGATAAACAGCCCGCAGCGATTTCACAAATTGGACGTATGCCTGACAAAACGAACGTTCATCTTGAACTCCGTCATTTTGACCCAAACAGATGGTAACCACATTGGGTTGATAATTGGCAAAGTTCCACGGAAGCGAATCATTCATCATGTCAATCTTGTCAAAAATTTGAGGCATTGTGAAAGGAATATGACAACAACTGTGCATCAATCCGATCCCTGAATAGGCTGTCAAATGATATTGAGCGTCAAGCGCTCTTGCCGTTAGCGGTCCGTAACTCAGGTAGGCATTGTGTTGAGCATACCAAGTTCCTTTGCCACAAGGTACTGCGGTAGTATCGCTACCCGTTCCGCAAGTAATCGAATTCCCGATAAATTCAATTTTTCGCGTTGGCAACGTAGGCGGCAAAAGCAATTGATGGCATGAAACTCCATCAAATTGCAAATATCCAATGTTCGATTCGGTTGTTTTACAGAGAATTACCGTATGAATAGAGTCTTTCAGATTTGTACCGACCGAAATGGCATTTTGTGCTTTGGTCAGCGGCAGTCGCACGTAGTTGCCGTCAACAATGATCTGAATGATGTTGAAAGAATGACCGTATAAATGCTGGTCAGTCAAATGAAGGATGCACGAATCGCCTTGAAAACGGAAAATAATCTGTGCCCCCGGAACCCAAAACTTCGGATGGTTTGGATTTGAAAAATCACCTCTTCCCATGTAGGCAAAGTCAGGATTCGATGCGGGATAAAAAGTCATTGACTCCGAAGCAAAAAGCTTTCCCGACAAGGCAAAGAGCACCAATAAAATTGATAAATACTTCATGGACTGCGTTGTTGGATTGTTCAAAAAAAAACGCCGTATGATCACTATTCTATTTTTGATGACAACAAAGATAAGTAACTTTCTCCAAACGAAGGATTTGAACAAACGCTTTCAGGGAAAATGAATGCTGTGAAAAAAGGAATTTTTTTCGCATAACGCTGCTCCCCACGAAGAAGTGATAAAATAAAAACAGCCGACAAATTTGAAACTCAAATTTCTCAGCTGTTATTATTTAGAGAAAACCCTTTACTTATGAGCCAGTTCCTCAATCTTGGCAAAATACATGGCAAACGAACGATACAGGAAGTGTGTCCATTTCCCGAAAGGAACAATGATTAATGCCCATTGTGCTAAAATCA
>Ga0078972_1003959_pt1 | contig 42475 bp, 36 predicted proteins | sample YelNatPaOPGAMG01_FD_67568 | JGI IMG/M metagenome (GOLD analysis project Ga0078972, IMG submission 67568) | Hot spring thermophilic microbial communities from Obsidian Pool, Yellowstone National Park, USA - OP-RAMG-01 (SPADES assembly) (version 2) | ecosystem: Environmental > Aquatic > Thermal...
GCGAGGAATGGCTTACCTACTACAATACCGAGCGCATCCATCTCTCGATTGGCGGGATCACGCCACGAGAAAAGGCCGATCAATACTTATCAACCGTCACCCCTTGATGTTCACTGTACAGAAACAAAAAATCCGCAGAATTATCAAGCGGATTTTTCCGTAGCCAAATCTATGCGGCAACTTTGCCGAGTTTTTTGATGCAGGACGTGCACGCCAAAACACGGACACCCTTGGCATTTTTCGTTTTCTGAAGATTGGGGTACTTGCGCGTCCGCGAAACTGGATTGTATTTTCCGCGCAACTTTACCCGATGCCCCATGATGAGCGATCCTTTGCCGCAAATTTCACACTGTTTCATACGCGATAACAAACGACCAACGACTAACAGCAAAGAAAGATAAAACCATTAGATCTCCGCCTCGTTGTCAGTTGTCGGTTCTTGGTTGTTAGTTATTATTTACTTATAGCACATTAAGAGCCCCGCACTGGAAAGATATTCCCGGCGTAAAGCCAGGTGGGTGGGCTCAATATCCTGCCCACGGGCAAGAATGATTCGCCCTCCCAAAACGAAAAAGGTTAATCCGAAAAATCTTTCCGGCAGAGCTCGTATAGACACTATCAAATACCGGCTCAAAAGTCAAAGTGCTGATTACAAGCATTTATGCGGGTTATTCTTTGTCGCCGTTCAAATCAATGTCGTAGAGAATGCGTTCGCGCAGATTTTTGTACTCAACAACCTCCCCCGGTCCAAACCACACCTTTATCTCATACTCGGCCTCTTGCGCGTTAGACGACGCATGGACCAAGTTACGCACCGCGCGATCGTCGGTGTCAGCAATCAGATACGAGTCCACGGTATAATCGCCACGAATAGTCCCCATCGCCGACTGTAACGGTTCGGTGGAGCCAACGATCTTGCGCGTAATGGCAATCGCCTGATGCCCTTGCAATACCATCGCCACAACCGGACCGGAAGTCAGAAACCGCACCAATCGATCAATGATCTTTGTCCCCAGCTCTGTCGGATCGTCATCCACCACCGCTCCTCCTTTCCGCTTTCCATCAATGGATCGTTGTCCCAGGGCGGTAATTTCGGCTTCATTTTTCACATAATGCGTATATGCCTGCTCTTTGGTCGGAATCACAAACTTGAGCGCAACGATTTTCAAACCCACCCGCTCAAATCGACCAATAATGTCTCCGATGAGATTGCGCTGCACCGCATCCGGCTTGAGCAATACCAATGTTTTTTCCTTCGTCATAATAAATAATTATTTTTCTTTTCTAATGTCTATGTGCAGTTCATCCAACTGTTTCTTCTCTATATCCGACGGAGCATCCATCATCGGATCGCGCGCATCGCCGGTTTTGGGGAACGCGATGACTTCTCGGATGTTGGGCTCGCCCAACAACAACGCCAATAGACGATCCAACCCCCACGCAATGCCGCCATGCGGGGGCGCGCCGGACGCCAATGCGGCGAGCATGTGGCCAAAGTTCTTTTGAATTCGCTCATCCGAAAAGCCCATAATTTCAAATACTTTTTTGAGCGCTTCGGGACGATGATTGCGAATGCTCCCGCCACCAGCTTCAAACCCATTCAACACGACATCATACTGCGTCGTCAAGATTTCACCAATGTGCTCTTTGTTCATGAGCCACGGCAGGTGCGCCTCCTGCGGCGCGGAAAAAGGGTTGTGCGTAAAGGTCCACCCCCCGTCATCGCTTTTTTCAAAGAAGGGAAAATCAATCACCCAGCAGAACGCCAGAAGGTTGGGATTATTTTTATCTTCGCGTATGTCCGGACGGTCGGTGCCATATTGTTCCATCGCCTGCGCGTAGGTAAGGCGCGGAAACGGCACCTGCTGGATTTTTTTCTCAGGGAAAAGTTTTTGCACCAACGCGATCAACAATGCTTCGTTGAGCGCCATGACATCCTCGCGATCCACAAACGACATCTCCAAATCCATCTGGGTAAACTCCGGCTGACGATCCCCGCGCGTATCTTCATCCCGAAAACAGCGCGCGATTTGAAAATACTTTTCCACACCGGCGGCCATCAATAACTGTTTGTACTGCTGAGGCGATTGGGGCAAAGCGTAAAACTTTCCCGCATACAAACGCGATGGCACCACATAATCCCGCGCGCCCTCCGGCGTTGATTTGGTAATAATCGGCGTTTCTATTTCAAAAAATCCCCGCTCGTCCAAGTAATCACGGATAAATTTGATGACTTTGTGCCGCATAGCCAAATTGCGCGCCAAACGCGGTCGGCGCAAATCAACATACCGCGACTGCATGCGTACTTCCTCGCCGATTTCGTACCCATCGTCATTGATGGCAAAGGGCGGCGTCTGCGCCTCATTGAGCACCTCAAGTTTTTTTATTTCAATCTCAACGGCTCCCGTTGGAATATTCTTGTTGATAAGATTTTCCGGCCGCTCTTTGACGAGCCCGGAGACCTTAACCACCCATTCACTGCGCACCTTCTGGGCGCGCGCGTATACCTCCTCCCCCGACCACGGCCCACATACCGCCTGGCAGATGCCGCTCCGATCGCGCAGATCCAAAAAAATCACCTTGCCGTGATCGCGGCGAACGTCTATCCAGCCATACAACTCAACCTCCGATCCGACCATATGGGCGGTATCGGCAATCCACGTCTGTTTCATAGTAAAAACATCCTACCAATAAAAACGCACTTTCACAATATTTCACCATGGGCACGGAACGTCTCTCTCCTTTTTTTGTCCATTGGCAAACTGTCGCGCGATTCCAAAAACCGCACCACATCGGACTCATCAGATGCGAGGCAATACTGCCATAGAGAGTACATCACCGCGTCCCCCACACCCGCAAACCATCGCCATCCTTGATAATACGGACAGTGCCACTCTGATCGGTGCGGAATATGCGCGCGCCGACATCGGCAAGACGCGTCAGCGCTTCCTGTGTGGGATGACCATATGAATTTTTACCCACTTCGACCACTGCAACCAGCGGATGCGCTTTATCAAGAAACATCGCCGAGGAAGCATACTTTGAGCCATGGTGCGCTACTTTCAAGATGTCTACCGTCGTCGTCACCATAGACGCTATCGCGCGTTCCACTCGATCGGTCATATCTGCCGTATACAACGCTGATGTGCCACGATCAGAAAACAGTGTCACCAAACAGTGCTCATTTTCGTCAGACGACTCGCTCCCCGCCACCGGCCAGAGAACGCGCATGGTAGCATCGCCGTAGCGCACCTGATCGCCTTGGGCTACCGCTACCGCGGGAATATGCCGATCGTTTAATACCCGTGCAAAAGAATCCCACAATGCGTTGCGCTCTCCGTTCCACACCACCACGCCGATATCGTACCGCCGCACCACGTCAAAAAGTCCACCCAGGTGATCTTGTTGCGGATGAGAGACAAACAACACATCAATCCGCCGCCGCAGAAACGGCAGAATTGACGAAAGCGCATTGGCCGCCATATCGTTTTTACCGCCATCAATCATATAAGCAACATCATGAGCCATGCGGATAACCTCACTATCCCCTTGACCCACATCAAGAAAATAGAATTCATTGCCGACGCGGGCCGCACCACTCATGCCCCCACCCCAAACAAATATATTGGCGGCACACAACACCCCGACAACAAAAACTATTGTTTTAAACATAGGTTGCGTACCCATCCGCGTCACGAACGGGGAGAAAATTTATTATCATTAATAAAACACCATAGTATGCGACTATCGCCAGCCACGAAACGTGCGCTTGTCCCAAGGGGAACGAGCCAAAAAAAGAAATCACGCGCGTTTGAAACCACAAAACAGCGTGTGGCAAAATCGCCAAAACGGATGCGGCTGGAAACCAAACCAATCCAACGCATCCGGTCGCAAACACCAACGCCATCGCCAAAGGCATAACCAATAAAACAGGCACATTTGCCGCAACGCTGACCCACGAAAATCCCGCAAACGCGGTGACGAGTACCGGCAGTACCGCGGCTTGCGCACCAACGGTTTGCGTCAGCGCCTCCCACGCCTCGTGCCCAATCGGATGACGTTCTTTTGATACACGCACCAGCCCGGCAATTCGCGGCGCGATGACCATAATGCCAAACAGCGACAAAAACGAGAGGACAAACCCCACATCAAACACCAACACGAACGGGTTCCACAGCACCATCAGAAACGCGACCACCGCCGCGCTGTGCCAAAAATCGTAGAGCCGCGATGCGTATTGCGCCGCCAAAACCAACACCCCCATCAGCGCGGCGCGCACCACCGAACTTTCCGCGCCAGTCATCAACACAAACAACGCCACAATCAGACACGATCCCCAAAATCGCCCCCTCCGTCCGAAAAGAAAACTAAGCAAAAACGAAACCGCGCCGATAACAATCATGATGTTGTACCCCGACAACGCGACCACATGCGTCGTTCCACTGGCGCGCATGGCATCTTTAAACGACGCGGAAAACGAAGTGCTTTGCTGTCCCAGAACAATCCCCGCCGCCAACGATGCCTCATCGGATGGCAGAATGCGGGCATATACGCGCGCCAGCGCATCCGAGATTTTATAGAGCGTACCACGAGCAGACCATCCCGCCGAAATATGTTTTTCAATTGATGGAAACGCCATTGATCCAGCAACCCGATCTTTTATGAGATACCGCGTGGTACTGGACAACGGCTCAACCGAACCGGAGAGTGTCACCCGATCTCCATACGCAAGCGCTTGAAACGGAGCCAGCACCACACCAAGCCGCGCCCCCTTCTCCGTTTCAAAAATAAATTGCTGGGATGATGCCGACACGCGCGGATGAGATGCCACCGTCCCGGCAAGCGTTACGGGCGCGCGATACGCGGGAGCATGAGCATACACCCGCGCAAGACGCGCATCGTAATACCCCGCGCCAACCACCACACCCCACACCAACAGCGCAATCCATCCCCACGGACGACTCATAAAAATAACGGCTATAAAAAATGCCGCACACGATGCGGCACCCGCGGCCAAGAGCGCGCCAGCCAAGCCGACGCCAGCGCTGGTCAATCCCACCCCGCAGAGAAAAAAGACACATATAAAAAATATTTTCTGCGAGAATGTCATGATACAAACGAAAAGATAAAAATCCTACGTTCCTTGGCACCCGGGAGTAATATTTCTAATATAATTTATATCCCCATAGGGAAAAAGGTCATCGGCGGTTCCATACAAACCGTCAGCCCCGGCACTCCGCAGCGTATCGTGACGACAATCGGTGGATCCTCCCTCACCCTCATTTTCGTCCAACAAAAACGGCCCCCCATACGCATCAGCTTTAAAATCAAGGAGTGATCCGTAGACGCCCTGCCCGGTCCCTTCCGTCTGAAAATGAGAAAGGGCAGATGCCCATTGCGCGACGCAGCTTGCGTTATCACCAACCGGCGTTGACGTGCGACACACACAGTCGGAACACCCCGAACCGGTTATCTGGATGCTCGTCTTCCCGCCCAACCCCTTGATACGCGACAATGTGTCTCCTAACTCGTTTATTTTGTACTGAGTCGCTTTGGCGCGCACATCATTCAATCGCTGCACTGGATTAATAGTCACCACCGCAGCCGTTGAAATAATAGAAAGAATTCCCATAACTAACAGGAGCTCAAGGAGAGTAAATGATTGGTTTGATTGTATAAACTTATTTGGTGGCATTATACAACGCTTGGATTTCGGATGCGGAGAGTGCGCGGTTATATACACGGACATTATTAATAAAACCATTTAAAAAAACATTATATGAGCCCGAGCGCGCACCAATAGTAGTGTCGTACGTATCAGTACTCATGGAACCTCCACAATAATAAGAACCAGCTTCCGTAATCATTGTTGTCCCAGGGTTACCGCAGTATAACCTCAGATAACCATCGCTCTGTTGATATGAAAGGGCAAAAAAATGTGGATTGCTATCAGAATAAGCACAACTAGGGTTACCATAAGCAAGCGCATTATCGTACTGAGTTGTATGCCAATAGAACGCAATGGCATTCCCCGACATAATACTGAGAAAGTTATGCCCCGTTTTAATACCAACAATTGCCTGCCACGAAGAAGAGGTTGATACAACCCACCCCATCATGGTGGTCGCTTGAGTAAATCCAAACGATGCATTGTAGGGAATCCGCACATAATCACTCACCCCATTAAAATATCCCACCGTCTTCCCATTGCTGATGGTGTAATGAGACGTTGAAGTGCCGTTCCAGGTACCGTTGTTATTATAGCCAGAAAGATCATACGCAATCGTCCCCGTCCCCTCATTGAGGGGCCAGTACCCTACCAGTCCCGACAGAAATGGAGCAAGGTTCAGATTAGATCCAACGGTATACATAGCATCGGAACCTTGAGTGAGTTGATATTTAGCTGATTCAAAGTGAGATGCTAACTGAAATGATCCGCCACTCACATAGGTATAGAAAAGACCGGTTAAGGAGGTGTTGATAGGGTCAAGAGGTAAGGATGCTAGAGAGACCACTCCTGTGGTCTTGAAGTTAACGGGGATCCAGCCAGTACCATCGGTATTTTGAAGAGTAGAGGTCGGACTACAGTGATATTGCCAGCCAGAGGGAAGGGAGGGAAGATTCCAGGAAGCGCAGGTAGTGGTTGAATCAGGGAGAGAGGTATAAACAATAGAAGAAGTTCCCATAAAGAGGGACTGATCGAGAGCAGTAATGGTGTTGAGAGCTTGGTTGAGAGCTGAAAGATCTTGTTGACGCTTACTGTCACGGGCTTGGGCTAAGAGTTGAGCGGGATTGAGAGTGACCACCACTGCGGCTACTAAAATTGCCAATATACCAATCACAATAAGAAGTTCTATCAAGGTGAAGGATTTTTGGTCAGACATGGGACTAAATGCAAAAAATCAAGTATTAAAATAATGGATGCCCTGCGAGCCTGGGGAGTATTCTCTGTTTTTCGTTCCCCGTTGTTTGTTGTTGTTGGTTGTTGGTTATTGGTCTTTTTACATTTCTTTCATTATACCCCCTCAACACGTCACCGCAAGAAAAAAGAGGGCACAATGGCCACGGCGCCAACCGTCGCCCGGGTCATTATTTTTTCTTCATTTGCCGATTGCCCACCCCGTGATCGCGTAGCGATTTTACGGCGTTGAGTGTTGTTATTTTTGTTTTGATTGCTGACTTGTGTGGCTACCATTCCCATCATACCGAACGGTGCTATGCCATAGCATAGCGGTGCTGTTTTTCGTGATATCTGTTTTCTGTTTTTCCGCTTCCGTTGTCAGTTGCCAACCCCGTGATCGTAGAGCGATTTTACGGGGTTAGTTGTTAGTTGCGAGTTTGTTGATCGCTTGGTCTGCCAGGTTGCGAGTTGCCGATATTTTCTTTTTTGTGAGAAACACTCGGTAGCTCTACTATTTGGTAGCGTTGTACAATGCCTGAATCTGTTCAGGAGTCATTGCGTAGTTATAAATCGTCACATCGCGGATATTGCCGACAAACGGATCCCCTCCCGCGTTCCATTTGTTCCCCACAAAAAGATTGCCGCCGGAGTTTCCCGGAAAACTCCCTCCGTTGCAGGTATTTACCGGTACGCCGTTGACATACATATACATCTTTTTCCCGTCATACACGCCGTCAATCGCGTTCCATGTATTGAGCGTGAGCGCCGGACCATTACACACCGATCCGCCCATGTAAAATTGAACCGCGCTGGGCGTGTTGTTGATGCCATAAAAATTGGTCAGCCCGTTTCCGAAGTAAACAATCCCTTGATTGTTTCCATATGACGTAAGATATGCCCACGCATGGACAGTCAACCCATGAGTAACGTTGTATTGACCATTATGTCCCCCACCTACGTAATTTCCCGATGGCGTAAATTGCCCTACCGTCTGGCCATTATTGATTGCATAATTTTGCGTCGACGAACTGCTCCACGCGCCATTGCCGCCATATGCCGAATGATCGTATGCGATCGTTCCAGACCCTTCGTTAAGCGGCAAGAGCGCAATCAGCCCTTGGCTGCCATAGTCAACCGGCAGCAACGAAAGCGCCGACCCGACTTCGTAAAGATCCGGATAACTGCCACCATCGGTCGATGCCTGGTCATAGGACCCTCCCAGACCGTATTTTTGAGACTCAAGCGAGGCCGCTAATTCGTAGGAAGAGAGACGTGGAACGTACGTATAATATTCTCCCGATGAAGACGCGTTAATCGGATCAATGGGCAACGGCGACAACGATACAACTCCCGTTGCGGAAAAATTAACCGGGATCCATCCGGTGCCGTCGCTTTTTTGCAACGTCGAAGCCGAAACGCAGTGGTAGGTCCATCCCGATGGCAACGGCGGCAACCCCCACGATCCGCACGTCGAAGAGGCATCATCGGGAAGTGATGTGTAAACCGTGGAGACGTTTCCCAGAAAAACAGCCGGATCAAGCGCCGTAACGGCATTAACCGCCGACTCAATCGCTTTAAGATCTTGCATGCGCTTACTGTCACGTGCCTGCGCCAGCATCTGCATTGGATTGAGCACCGCCACGGTGCTGGCCGCGATAAAGCCAATCAACCCCATAACAATAAGCAGCTCAAAGAGTGTTAGCGAACTTTCGTCAGCCAGACCGCGTTGAATGCGCATAAGAGCAGAGACGTTGGTCATAGGCGGTGCGAATAGAGAGCCGCAGCTCTTTATATTTAATTATGAAAGAGAAACCGTTCCGGTGATAATATTTTTTTTCATCGCCTCTTCCATTGCGTCGTCTCCGAAATAGGCGGCAAAGATTTTATTCCACAGCGACTCCTGATGGTGGTACAGATATTTAATCATTTCCTGTTCTTTTACCAGCGACATGGCGTTATCGACGATATCAAAACTCACCAGCGCCTCACCCATATCGGATGGAAAATAATCCCCCACCCAATTGAGCCCTTCCCAGAACCCGACACTCCGGCACGCGCCACCCAACGCGTCCCCCATCTGTGTAAGCATATGCTCGGCTTTCTCCCAATGCAGCGCCTCGGGATTAATATGCGGCACAAAAAGCCGCCAGTCGTTTTCGTCCGATTTTGCCAAATACTGCTGAATCACCAACCAGTTGCCGCTCTGTGCAAGTTTTTCATCGTCCGGTTCGTCGCCGCGCAAAAGCGACGTGATGTTTTGATAAAACGTTTCTTTGTCCGCGCTAAACCTCCTAAACAAATCCGAATAAAATCCGATTTCATTGACGTAATGCAAGAGCAACGACAGCGTCCGCAACAATTCCCCCGGCAAATCAAGCGACACAGGGATAATAAAAACAAATCCCAGTTCTTTGAGGTGGCTAATGTTGTGATATTTTTTCTCAACAAACGACTGCGCCAATTTCTGCCATTTTTCTCCCAGCGCAATCACGCCCAGTGGGCGCTCTTCAAAATCGGCGATCGTCAACGATCGATAGTTTTCAAAGAAAATCGTATTAAGCCACTGCCCGCCCTCCACAAACCGCAGAGCGGCGGCAACCTCCAGCACATCCTCGCGCGCCAGCATATCTTCAACCGTCGCATATCCCAATGCGGCCATGATTTTTTGCGGCGGCGTTTTTTTGAGAAATGAGACAAAGACATCGTGCTTCAAAAACAATCCTCGCCGTTCCCCCACCGATTTTTTTACAAAGTCGGCAATCGTTTGACATCCTTTTTGTGTGGTAAAGTCAGGCTTTCCCAGCGCGGCACCGATGGCATCATCGTCGTGTTTTATCTTTTCAATAAGCGCGGCGAAAACATCGCTTGCTGATACGGTTGATGGCAATCCAAGAATCTTGAGCCGATCCGCGACGGCATTCTCGTTTTGAGCCCACAGCGCATCGAGTATGCCCTTCTTGCCCGTCAGCACTTCCAGACGATGACAAGCATCTGACACAACACGCTGATCTGCGCGTAGAATGCGGGCAAACTTTTGACACGATTGTTCTTGCATACCGATAAATAGTTAGTTGCCGGGCAACGGTTCAATCCGCACCGGCAATTTTTTCCAGCGAGGACGAGCCAGCTCCCGCTTTGACGCGATACCTTCCGTGGCGCCATACCGCTCGACCACCATAGTGGCGTTGGCGCTGGCAACGCGGATAGCTTCAACAATCTGCCCTGGAGTAACACCGCCGATATTTTTCTTTGCAACGCCGTGGTCAATCAAGGTCGCGACAAACCCGCTCCCAAACGCATCTCCCGCGCCGGTGCGATCAACTAACGCGTTCTCTTTGAAAATGCCCGCGCGGTACGAATGCATGCCGTCCAAAACCGTCACCCCCTTCCTTCCGTTGGTAATAACCGCAATACCGTGCGGCATCAAGCGCGATAATTTTGCGTATACATCGTGCGGACGCGAAAACGGAACCCCCACCAGCAAAGCCGCCTCTTCTTCGTTGAGCGCCAAAACCGAGAGGTGTTTGAGCGATGCAAGAATGTCGGCGCGATGGTGCGTCAAATGATACCCGCTCGGGTTAAACGCCACGGCGATATTGTTTTTTGCCGCAAAAGAAACTAACGCCGGATACATCTTTGACGAATCGCCCGCCAAAGATACATACCACCACGCGCTTTTGAGTTTTGAGAAGGGAACGTCGCGCGCGGTAAAATTATTCGATGCCCCATGATAGTTAAGAATCGTTCGCTCACCGCCCTTCACCAGCAAAACGGAATAGGATGTTGGCAAATGTTTATCAATCGACAAAAATTTTGTCTCTATTTTTTCCTTTTTGAGATGGCGCGCGATTCCCTCTCCGGACATATCGCCCCCTCGCCGTCCCACGCATGCCGTTTGAAGGCCGTGGCGCGCAAACGTTACACTCGCGTTTGCTGCATTGCCGCCGATAGTAAAGAAAACATTTTTGACGTCAAGCTTTTCCCCCAGAGGAAGCATAAACGCTTTTCCCGATGGCGTTTTTTTGTCGGCAATAGTTGGAAACGACGGCACTTCAAAAAATGCATCGCGCGTCACCGAACCGATAGTTACCACATCAAACATATGTTTATTTCCTTTTAATCACCCGGCGCGCGGCAGTGATGATGTCTTTGGGCATCAGATTGTAGTGTTCAAGAAGTTCTCGCGGGCTCCCCGACTGCCCAAACATATCCTGAATACCAACCATTTCCATAGGAACCGGATATTTCTGCGCCAGCACTTCGGCCACCGCACCACCAAGTCCCCCCATGATTGTATGCTCCTCAACCGTTACCACCGCGCCGATCTTTTTTGCCCATAACACAATCTCCTTTTCGTCCAGCGGTTTTATGGTCGCGCTGTTTAACACAACACTGCCGATTTTTTCCTTGTCCAGCTCGTAGGCGGCAAGCAACGCATGATATAACAACGGTCCGGCGCCGATAATCAAAACTTCGGGTTTGTTTTTCTTTGAAATCCACATGGCCTGCGCCTTGCCAAAGGTAAACGGCGTATCAATGGTCGTTAGAAGCGGCGTTGCTTCGCGTTGCAAACGAATGTAGATAGGTCCCCATATTTTTGCCGCCGCCACTGTGGCTTTCTGCGCCTCAACAGCGTCACACGGAAATACCACCTTCATATTCGGCATAGCGCGCATAGTGGCGATGTCTTCTATCGCCTGGTGCGTTGCGCCATCCGGGCCGGTAGACACGCCCGCATGATGACCGGCAATTTTGACGTTTGAATCGTTGTACGCGCACAGTGTGCGAATTTGTTCCCAGTTTCTTCCGGGTGAAAAAGTGGCGTATGAATTGATAAACGGAATCTTCCCGGAAATTCCCAAACCCGCCGCAATGCCCGCCATATTCTGTTCGGCGACCCCCACTTCAATAAACCGCTCAGGATACACCTTGGCAAACCAGTGGCATCGCGTTGATTCTTCCAAATCACCGGACAGCACGACGACGTTTTGATCGTTCCCGGCTTCCAAAAGCCCTTTACCATAACCGTCGCGTGTCGGCGCCTCGTCGACGTGCCTGGAAAACATCTTCGGATTCAAATGTAACAATTCATTGAGCATGTTATTCGTGTTCACTCTTAATTTTTCCTCCCAAGGTACGCAACTCCTTTAACGCCGCGCGCGCCTGTTCTTTGGTGGGCGGCATGCCGTGCCACTCGTATTTGCGCTCCATAAAACTCACTCCTTTGCCTGGAATGGTGTGCGCGATAATCACGGTTGGCTTCTCATAAACGGCCTTTGCCTCCCACACCGCGCTGATAAATTCTTCAATGTTGTGCCCATCAACGTCAACCACGTTCCACCCGAACGAAAGATATTTTTCGCGCAACGGTTCTAGGGGCATCACGTTCTCAGTGAACCCATCAATTTGGATGTTGTTGCGATCGATCACCGCCGTCAGATTGCTCAAACGATTTTTCCCCGCAAACATAACCGCTTCCCAGATATTGCCCTCGTTATGCTCGCCGTCAGACATAAGCACGTAGATACGATGCTTTTCGTTATTGAGCCGCGCCGCAAGCGCCATACCGATCCCCTGTGACAATCCTTCGCCCAACGGTCCTGAGGTCGTTTCGATCCCCGGGAGGGCTTTGCGATGCGGGTGTCCCTGCAATCCCGATCCGTACCGCCGAAGCGTTTCCAGTTTCTTGAGCGGAAAATACCCCGCGCGCGCCAGAGCAGCATATTGGATCGGACAAATGTGGCCGTTGGAAAGCACAAGCCGGTCGCGTTGCGGCCAGAGCGGCTCTTTTGGCTTCTGATTGAGAATATAGAAATAAAACGCGGCGAAAATATCGGCCATGCCCAGCGGACCGGCAGAATGTCCCGAACCCGCCTTTTCCAACATCATAATCACATCCTCACGGAGATGATTAGCGATGCCGTAGAGATCTTTAATTCGTTTATGAGAGAGGAACATGTTTCAAATTCAAAATGTAAAAATAAAAAATCAAAATGTTTCGCCAGCCCGCAGGGCATCCATTATTTTGCCCGCCTACCGCAGGTAGGCATTTTGATTTTTGCCTGTCTGCCCTACCTACCGGCAGGCAGGCCGCAGGTAGGCACTTTAAATTTCTCTTAATGCCCGATACGCTTTTGCGGGATCGACCGACGTCCAAATGTATGACGCCGACACCACTTCATCGGCTCCGGCTTTTTTGCAGACCAGAGCGGTTTTCCGGTTGATCCCACCGTCCACGGCTATTGTAGCACGGGGACGTTTTTTCTTCAAAATCCGCACCGTGGCCAACGCCTTTTTATCGAAACGTTGCCCCGATTTTCCGGGAACCACCGCCAAAACCAGAAAAGTTTTCACCCACAAAGGAATGCTGGCAATATTTTTCTGTGTCTCCCCCGCCCGAACAACCGCGCCGATGCGTATCCGGCGATTTGCCGCCGCCGCGCGCACCGCGTTCCAATCCTTCACTTCCCGCGCATGCACGTACACCGTCCGAAATGTACCATCATACCATTTGGCCGCGATTAATTTTTTCCACGGAAGCATTAGATGCCCGGCAAATACAAACCCACCGCCATATTTTCTGACGCCGGAGCGACACACCACCGCCGTGACCGGAGTCCACACGCCATCGGAAATATCCACATGCACCGTTGCGCGGGGGGGTAAAAAACTCCGCGCCATGCGAAGTTTTTTTATAAACCGCGTCCGTGTTGGTTCGTTAATAGCGACACTTGTCCACATACCGACAAGTATATCACAAACGCAAAACCCCGCCACATGCCGGGCGGGGTTTTAAAACAAGCCAAGAAAATATTTATTTTCCCACTAGCGAACCAACGACCCAAGAATTTGCTGCAAGACACCTTTCATCGATTCAAGGGTTGAAGCCATTAGCATGGACTCTTGACTGGAAGCATCGCTTGTGCCCCCTTGCGTACCGAAGCCACCATTAACCGACATTGGAGTAGATGACGTGGTCGTTGCAGGAAGAATCGTTATATTGTACTGATTCTGCATTGAGCCGCCGTATGTTGATGAAACGCGCAGTGTAAAGTTATAGCTTCCCGCCAGTGTCGGCGTGCCGGCAACCGTGGTTTGCGAATTTGTCCCCCCACTCAGCGAAAGTCCGGGAGGAAGCGATCCTTCGGTAATGCTCCACTGATATGTCCCTTCCGGTTCGTTGGCGGCCAGAAACGTCGTGCTGTACGGCTGGCCAACCATTCCCTGTTCTTGCCAGTTAGGAGGAGTCACCAAAACAACCGACACCGCCGTCCCCGAACCATTACTGGTCGCTGGAGACACATAGAGAATAAAATTCTTTATAGCGTACTCACTTCCCGAATCAACTCGCAACGCAAAGAAATATTCCTTGCCACTGTCCGATGACGTCGGCGTCCCGCTGATTGTTACCGTCGCACCGTTTCCACCACTCATAGAAAGCCCCGACCCGGCAGGGAAACTATTACCAAGCCGATTGGAAGCATCACCGCTAATAAAGGTCCACTGATATTGTCCGGATCCTCCCGTCACACTAATAGTGGCGCTGTACGGCGTTCCCACCAATGCCGTAGGAAGATAGGTTGAACCGTTGATAACCAAGGTGGTGCTAGCGCTTCCACCTTCAGGCGTTCCGCTTCCCGAACCCGAGCCGCTGCCCAAACCACTACCGGACCCAAAACCCGATCCGCCGCCACTCACTCCACTACCGCCGCCACTACCCGGTAGTTGACCGGGTGTTGATGTTGACAATACAACATCTTGCGCGACCAAGCCCCACAAATTTGTTCTGGAAATTCCGGTGTGTACCAGATTGCCGGTAACCATAACACGCTTCCCTTCAAGTCCTTTTAATTTTGCCAAAACACTATCGTTGGCAGCTTTGACTAGATATGTCGTTGGGTAGCTTTTGCCGATTTTATAAGCACCGCCGCGTTGATTGAATACAAAGCCATCAGCAAACAATACGTGTGTTCCCCACACGGGAGTCCCCGTTGCCGCCTGAAGCGTGCCAATATATCCTTTGCCCATTCTTACAGGAATGCAACGCTGAATCCCCGGCAGCATGAAATTTAACACATCGGCAGTCTGGGCGTCGACAACACCCGTCGCGGGCAAGCCATTTCTGCCCTGAAACGCTTTTACCGCTGCGGCAGTCAAGCTTCCATAAAATCCGGTATCCAAGCCCTGCCTCAAGTTTCCACTGCCGATTAAGGCCTTCTGCAGCAAAGAGACATCACTGCCAACACCGCCCTGTCTTAATACCGGGATAACTCCGCACTCATCAGTAACCGGAGTCCGATCATTCACGATACTGGCGTTTGCCGAAACAGAATACGCCCCCGACGGCGTATTGCCGGATGGTGCTGTGGTCATTCCACTCTGCATGGTCTGCAACGCCTCCAATTGCATCCGCAATTGATTGAGTTGTTGCACCGCCGCTTGATAATTCTGCGTTGTTCTCACATTCTGTACAACACCGGCGTTTTGTACCGTCGCACCGATGGTCGGCGATGATTGAACCGCGCCAGCCGATCCATCATTCATCACCGGAGCCGCAGATAAACTTCCAGTCGCCGGTGCCGTTTGCCCGACTTGCGACTGCACCAAGGCTCGCTGCTGAACCTGAAGCGCATTGAGTTGCTGCATCAACACTTCAAGTTGTTGCTTCTTAATATTATAGCTATCTATCCCCCCTCCGCCACTGCCTGTCAACCCCTCATTATTACCCAAATTAATCATCCCGTACGCTCCCATAGGAACCAAAAGCAAGGCCCCCAGAGCAACCCCCACATAGACACGTATGCGCATATAAAAAATATATTACGATTAATACTATGCTCTATTTATAGTATATCACGGCAAAATCTTTTGTCAAAAAAATTGTCAATATATCACGTATCGCTTTGGCGCATAACCCCGCTGTCGCGCCTTATCAAACCACCATCCCTTTATGAGATACGACGTATGACCCGCTAAAAAATAACACCCGCAAAAACCACCCCAAACCCAAGACCCAAAAACCCCGCCATATCATTCGTGGCGGGGTTTTAAAAACAATTTCTCCAGGCCTCCCCTATCGCCCAAATTGCTCAAGCATGCGCAGAAGAGTCTGCTTCATTGACTCAAGCGCCGATGCCATAAGCGACGTCGACTGACTATCCTCTGCCGCTATCGGCGTTGTCGTCGACGTAATAGTAAAGGCATTGCTATAAGCAGTCACATCGCCGGAAGATACCTTTATTTTATAGCCACTCCCCGAGAGCGTCCCGGGAATCGGCCACATAAGCGACGCCGAACCGTACGCAGATGATGGCGAATAAACATTGCCATTAATTACCGCCACCGCTCCACTAGGAGTAACATACGCCACAGAAACATACTGTGTCGGAAGATTCTGCGCCTGCCATAGAATCGGATACATCGATCCAGCGACCCATGATTCGCCACCCGCCGGAGCGAGTATGGTTATGGACGGTTGCGTCGATATAACATTGAGAAAGAACGGCCGCGCCGCAACGTTCGTACCGTCGCTTACTTGTACCGAGAAACCGTATGTACCAGCGACAGTCGGCGTACCGGACAAAGTACCGCTGTCACTAATTAACATACCTTGAGGCAAGGGACCAGAGCCACTCATTAAGCTCCACTGATAGTTCCCCGTCCCGCCGATTGCCTGCAAGGACGCTAGGTATGGCAGACCGACCGTGCCGTTGGGGAGAGATTGAGTCACAATCGTCAAGCCGCCAGAAGATTGCACAGAAGTAACGTAAAAGACCACATCTGAGCTGCAAAGAGGCTTGGCGATATTCAGTCCACTGTCACAAATATGCACCTGGTACTGTCCGCTGGAAGGAAATACCGATGCGGAAATCGAAGCAAACTGCTTATCAGTCCCCGCGGAAAATGAGAGGTTCTGCGTGTATGCAGCTCCCCCGCCCGCTGGATTTGAAACATATATCACCGGTGCGGACGGCTGGTAGTTACTCGTCCATGTAAATGTAAGGGGACCCGAAACCAATCCTAACTGTTGGCCACTTGTAGGAGAAAGAATGGAAATAGACGGGATCCCCACAGTAAAGCTATTTGCGGTACTGCAAAGAGGCTTGGCGGTAGCGGACCCGTTATCACAAACCTGTATTTGATACTGTACGTTGGAAGAAAACACCGAAAAAGGAATCGATCCGACTTGTTTATCGGTGCCTCCGTTGAAGGAAAGATTCTGCGTGTAGACAACTCCGCCGCCTGCCGAATTTGAAACATACACCACCGGCATTTTCGGCGCATAGGTACTCGTCCAAGTAAACGCAAGAGGACCCGTGATCAATCCCAGTTGTTGGCCATTCGCGGGAGAAAGAACGGAGATGGACTGGGTCGACGCACTCACAAGAGTGAAATTCACAAAGTTACTCGCTCCCACAGGCGTTTGCACATTTACCTGATACGTTCCCGGCGGAACGTTTGCAACAAAAACCGGATTTAAAGTAAACGTGATGTGAGCTTGGTCAATCACCGTAATGCTTGGCGATCCCATACCGGCAACCATCTGGCCATTCTGATAAAAATTCACGGCAGTAGCCATGCCAAGATTGGCTCCCGAAATAGTTACGGAACCATTCGCGCTCGCACTATTGGGAACAATGCTCGTAATAGACGGCCCCGTCCCCTGTGGAAGAATTTGGACGCTGTATGTCGCGGTATCCGTCTGCGTTCCGTCGCTCACTTGAAAAATAACCGAATAATTTCCCCCGATGCTCGGCGTTCCCGAGAGAACACCCGACGGAGAAACAGTTATTCCCTGCGGCAACGTTCCCGACACCACGCTCCACTGATAGTTCCCCGTCCCGCCGGTTGCCTGCAAAAAAGCGGTATACGGTTGTCCGACTGTGCCATTAGGTAAAGACGTGGTTTGGATGCTAAGCGGTGCGGGCGACGGTTGGGTGGCGGCAATGACTATGGACAACGGCTGGGTGGCAACTGTTGTGCCGTCGGTTACCTGCACCACAAATGAATATGTGCCCGCAACTGTTGGCGTCCCGCGCAAAAGAAGCGGATTGGGACACGGAGCCGCAAAACACATAATCACATTCCGGGATTGCAGTATCCCGGTCGGTTACCTGCACCACAAATGAATATGTGCCCGCAACTGTTGGCGTCCCGCGCAAAAGAAGCGGATTGGGACACGGAGCCGCAAAACACATAATCACATTCCGGGATTGCAGTATCCCGGGAGGCAACGAACCGCTGACAATCTGCCACGAGTATCCGCCGGATCCTCCGGTGGCGGTAACCGTTTGGCTATAAAATTGTCCGACCGTTCCTCCCGGAAGCGACGTGGTTTGGATGCTAAGCGGCGCGGACGGCGGCTGGGTGGCGGCAATGACGATGGAATAAGAACTGGTGGCGGTGGCGCCGCTGCCGTCGGCAACTTGCAGGGTAACGGCATACGTTCCGGCAACGGTTGGAACACCAAAGATACCCGGCTGTAACGCACTGTCGGCGCACGCGCCCGAGGAGCAAGAAGAAACGTTCCGAATAGTCAGTCCCGCAGGCAACGCGCCGCCTATCACGCTCCACTGATAATTTCCCGATCCGCCGATTGCCTGCAAAGAAGCGGCATACAATCGTCCAACCGTGCCGTTGGGAAGCGACGTGGTAAGAATGGCAAGGGGCGTGGAAGTAGGACCGGGGATCGTTTGCGTAATCGTTATTGAAAAATCTTGTGTCGCGGTTGCACCGCTACTGTCGGTTGCCTGCAAGGTAAAAGCGTATGTGCCGGCAATGGCGGGGGTGCCGGAAATACCCGATCGAATCGCGATATCGGGACAAACACCACTGACACAATTTGAACCGTTAACAACAAACAACCCCTGGGGCAAAACGCCCTTTATCACGCTCCACTGATAGTTCCCCGTCCCGCCGGTTGCCTGCAAGAACGCTAGGTATGGCAGACCAACCGTGCCGTTGGGAAGCGAAGTGGTTTTGATTTGAACGATCGACGAAGTGGGCGGAGTCACCGATCCGGCGGCAATAGTAAAGACGCCGCTGGTGCCGGCAACCGCTGCGCCATCAACCGAAACGGTGATCGCCTCACTGCCGATGTTTACAGCAGGAAGATCGGCCGGGATCGTCCACGCGTAGGAACCCGTATCGGGAATGTTTTGTGCGATAACATAGGGATGGCTCGGGACGGCGATTTCGCACGCGGGGACGCTGTGGACGCAGGAAGGCGCGGGGAGGTCGGTAACAATGGACACCGTTCGCGGCCGCGCGCTGATCGATGCAGAATCTTCTTGCCACCTGATGGTGTAGGTGTTGCCGACAGTCCACGCATCACCGGCGGCTGGAGAGGTAACGGTTAGTGCCGATTGCCTGCGACCGGACGCGCACCAGGGAATGTATGTGGGCACGATCGCGTTGATGGCGTCGGCGGTTTTTTGGTCAACCGATCCGGTTGCCGGAAGATTGTTTTTTGCCTGGAACGTCTGCACCGCTAGGACGGTTAATTTCCCGTAGTAACCGGTGATAAATTTTTCCTTATAACTTCCCTCCTTTGCCAAAACGTTTTGCAACAAAAAAACTTGAGGTCCCGTCGAGCCGATATGCAGCGGATACGCCAGAGTGCAGACGGAAACCGGAGGCGTCGTTCCGCCTCCTCCCGGCTCTGCCAGATTAAGTTGTTTTTGCAACTGAGCGACCTGGGCCATCAGTTGCTCGATCGTGGCCTGGATGGACGCGGCGCCCGTTGCCGCCCGAACACCAACGGCTCCCCCGAAAAAAATAACGCCGACCGCCACAATCCCGACAACCGCCAGACTCAAAAGATGTTTCTTCATAAAAATAAATTTAGAAAGTAGCTATTGCCATACGAATAATCTCGACACGCTGCACGTAGTATACCACAAAAACAGGGTGCGTGCATAACCGCCCGCCCCGTGAAAAACCCGCGCGCCGCGCGGTTAGGAACCATCTTCTATCTGGTTAATCCGCCGTTCGTGCCGCGCCGCGCCGTCGAATTCAGCCCGCAAATATGCCTTTACAATCGCTTGGGCGGTTGTCTCGTCTACATAATCAGCCGCCAACGCCAGAACGTTAATATCGTCATCGCGTCGGGCGGCGGTTGCTTGCTCGGGCGTTTCACACAATCCCGAACGAATGCCACTAACTTTGTTGGCCACGATATCAACGCCAACTCCCGAACCGCACACGACAATCCCCCGCGCGGATAAATCACCGGCAACTGCATGCGCCACCGCACCGGCAAAAACGGGATAATCGTCGTCTTTGTCGTATACGGTATTGCCCTTGTCAATCACCTCATATTTTTGATCTCGCAAAAAATCAACCAGTTTATTTTTCAATTCAAATCCCCGATGATCGGCTCCAATGTAGATACGCATGACGTAAGTGTAAAGTGTAAAAATCAAAATGTAAAATGATACCTGCAAAGAAAATTTTTCAGCCGCTTTTAATTTTTGTCTGCCATTTTTATTTTTGATATTTGCAATTTACCTTTTTAAAACTCAAATCCCACCTGCGCCTTTTTCCCTCTATTATGCGGATGTTTGATTTCCTTCATTTCCGTCACCAGATCGGCGCGAGCAATAAAACTTTTTGGCGCATCGCGTCCCGACAACACGACAATCATTTGTCGCGGTTCATTTTTTATCGCCGCAAGCACCTGGCGCGCAGAAATAAGCTTGAGCGACACGGCCACATTCACTTCGTCCAAAACCACCGCGTCCCATTTTTTTGACGCGATCGCGTTTGCCGCGCGCGCAAGCGTTTCCGCCGCCGCCTTTTTATGCGCCGACCGCGGAAGCGCATCTCCTAAAATACCAACAAATCCCTTTCCGCCCCGATGAATTTCAAACTTCCCCTTAAACGCCGGCATCGCATCCAGAAATTTATGCTCTCCCGAAATCCACGGCCCTTTGATAAACTGAAACATAATTGCCCGTTTACCCTGCCCAACGGCTCGCATCATCTGCCCCAGCGATGCGGTTGTTTTTCCCTTCCCGTTCCCCGTAAAAACGACAATCATGTGAAAAAATTATTTTTCGGTTTCGCTGATGTTCGTACGATAGAGCCGAAACGCGTTGGCAATGGGGAAAAAGTCCGTAATAAAATTATACGCCGCCGCGCCCATCGGCCCTAAAATGCCCCCAAACGCCAACCCCAGACCCACTGCATTGGTAATCCCCCATATCCAAAAATTCTGCCGCGCGACCCGCATCGTTTCCTGCGCCAATTCCATACTCTCGGGAACGCGGCGCAGATCATCGTGCATTAGCGTAATGTCGGACGCCTCAATCGTCGCATCGGCCCCAATGCCCCCCATCGCGAAACTGACATCGGCCAGCGCCAGCGCCGCCGCATCGTTGACGCCGTCACCAATCATCGCCAACGGCCCCGCTTTCTTTTTAATATCTTTAATGAGCGCGAGCTTGTCGTCGGGCTTTAGATTCGCGTGGAATTCGTTAATGGATGTCTGATGCGCAATTTGAGCGGCAATCACATCGTTGTCTCCCGTAAGCATAATCCACGACCGCACGCCCAGCGCTTTCGTGTCCCTAATGGCGACAATCGCCGAGGGACGGAGCTCGTCCTGGAATACGAACCCGCCAATCAGTTTTCCATCGCGCGAAAGACAGGTGATGCTCCGTCCGCGCGCGCGGATGTCTTTAATACGTTGAGCATCTTGCGCGTTGATTGCAACACCATGGGCGGCAAGCATTTCCATTTTCCCCGCAAACCATTGATGGCCATCTTTGGTCACCGCGATGCCTTCGCCGGGCGTTTCTTCAAAGGAATCGGGGGCGGGAAACGGCACCTTTTTCTCTTTCAGGTAGGCAACGATGGCCACGCTGGTGGGATGATGCGAATTGATAGCGCACAGCGCGCCGCCGAACAATATGTCGCGCTCTTCTGATCCCCCGAACGATTCAACGGCAACCACGCGCGAATCGCCGCGCGTCAGTGTTCCCGTTTTGTCGGTTACAAATGTTTTAACCTTTGCGAGTCGCTCCACAATATCAGCGCCTTTTATCAACACCCCACGCCGCGCGGCATGCGCAATAGCGACGGTAAATCCCAACGGGATAGCAACAGCAATATCGTCGGCACAGGTTACCAAGAGCACGCTCAACACAAAACTCGCGTTACGCGTTACTATATATAAAATTCCCGACCCAATTAAACTCACCACGATGTACCACATGCTAAAACGATCGGCAATCCGCTGGATGGACCCCTTGTGCGTGCTAGCTTCGCTGACCAAGGCAATTATTTTTGCCAGTGTCGTATCCTCTCCGACATGATCGGCGCGCACCAGTAACGACCCAAACTCATTAAGGGTTGAAGTTAAAACGGCATCACCCGCATGCTTTTGTATCAGCGCACTCTCACCAGTAATAGTTGCCTGGTTGATACTCGCCTCACCGGACACCACGGTACCGTCCACCGGGATGCGATCACCGGCCTCAACGACCACCAAATCTCCGGCCCGAACCGCGCTGATATTTTCTTCAACGATGCTTCCGTTCCGCTGAATCTTAACCCGCTCGGGACGCAATTTCATCAAGTGCTCTATAGTATGCTTGGTTCTCAACCGTGTTACCCGATCAAAAATTCTGGCCGAGGCCAGCATCAGGTTGATAAAAATCGCCGACACCCACTGGTGATTAATGAACGTAAAAATCAAAGCGATACTGGCTAAAAGATCGATGGTGATCGTGCGAGAAATCATCGCCCGCACCGCGCTCCACAATACCGGCGCCAACCCGATCCCCGCCAAGGCAATCAACGCATTCAGCACTATTGGCTCGTGCCGCCACGAAGGGACAAGCTGAGTCCCCAACGCCAGCACCAAAAGAAGCGCTAGTCCAATATCAAATCCCAACGGAATATCACTCCACACAGCACGGTACCATGATTGATTAATGACTTCTTGCTTTTGCATAGATGCAGACAGTATACGGCCACCGCGATAAAAACGCTACACAATAATACCACCCCCCAGCATTTTCCCCCAACGCCCGTACCACACCGCCGATTGTCCCGACGCCGGAAACGCCCGCTCGGGATGGCGGAAAGTGAGACGAAGCGCTCCCTGCGCATTGCGCGCAATGCGCGCGGGCATCAACGGCTGGCGATAACGCGTACGCACCCAGACCGGAATTGTTTTTCCCGCCGCAAGTTTCTGCTCCACTTTTTGATCAAGAAAATTTTCTTGCGCGAGGATAATTTCTTTTGTGTACAACCGCGGATCATCGTCGTAGACCACGGTCAAGGTGTTGGCGGAAAGATTTTTTTCAATCACCGTATATGCGCGTCCCGCTGTGTTGATAAATCCGTGCTTCTGGCCGATGGTATAGAGCGCCGCACCATCGTGCGTACCGACTTTTTTTCCTCCCGCGTCATAAATCGAGCCGGGCTCTACCGCGATATGCTCTTTGAGAAATTCATCAAACTTAAACTTGCCCAGAAAACAAACCCCCTGGGAATCTTTTTTACCAGCGGTCAGCAATCCAGCGTCCCGCGCGATAGCGCGCACCTGCGGTTTTTTAAGCGCCCCCAAAGGAAAGAGGATGTTTTCATACCGATCGGACGGCACATCCCATAAAAAATACGTTTGGTCCTTTTCGGTGTCGCGCGCCGCATAGACGCCAATAAATTTCCCGCCGCGCGTCCGTTTGATGCGCGCATAATGTCCCGATGCCACCCGCAAAAATCCGAGTCGCATTGCCTCGTCGTACAAGAGACCGAATTTAATCTCCCGATTGCACATCACGTCGGGGTTAGGCGTGGCGCCGGCGCGATATCCGTCCAGCATATAATCCACCACGCGTTTCTTATATTCCTCCTCAAAATCAAACACATAAAACGGAATGCCAATTTTTTGTGCTACCGCGCGCGCATCTTCCAGATCGCGATCTTGGCATCCGTCCACGTTGTACCCACGGATAAAACCCGCCGACACGTCGTACCCCTCGCGTTGCAAAAGCAGCGCCGCCACCGAGGAATCAACGCCTCCCGAGAGCGCCACGAGGATCTTCTCCCCGGCGCCTTCCGTTTTTTTCTTTGAGAAAAAACTCATAATTTCCTCCGATTTCCATGATTATTTTTGCCCGTGCATAACCTTTTGGGCCCGATCGGACCTCAATTGTTATACACACACGCCCTCGCAATCATGTTTACACCTTTATGGTTATTTTTCGTGCCGCAACGACTATTTTCCACTCTTCAGAAATTGATCGCCTATCCTATAGACATCGCCGGCGCCCATCGTCAACACAATGTCCCCGCCGCGCGCCAGCTTTTTGATGCGCCCCACCGCTGTTTCAAACGTTGCCACATATATCGCCGCAACACCTCTTTTTTTCAGTGCCGCAACCAGCATCGGCGAGGCGATGGTCGAATCTTTTTTTTCGCGCGCCGCATAAATCGGCAACATCACAACCGCCGCCGCGCGGTCAAAGGCCGATACAAAATCTTTAAAAAGAATCTTCGTCCGCGAATAAAGATGCGGTTGAAAAACAACAATAATCCGCCGCCCGGGAAACGCATCGGCAAACGCCTCCAACGTTGTTTTAATTTCCGTGGGATGATGCGCATAATCATCATATACCACCACGCCATTTTTTGACCCCTTATACTCCTGCCGCCGCCACGTACCCGCAAACGACGCCAGACCCTCTTTAATGGCAGTTGACGAAAGACCGATAACGCGCAGCGCCGCGGCGGCCGCTTGCGCATTGCGGACGTTGTGCTTGCCGATAACCGAAAGCGAGTAGTTGATTCTTTCTTTTGAGCAATCAACGACATGACATCGCGCGTGAGCCGCTAATCGCTTAAGAACCGGATCGGTTACATCGCAAACCAAAAATCCGCTCCGGGGAATTGAGGAAATGAATTGCACAAAACCGCGAAAAAGGTTTGCTTTCGTTTTATAGTAATCCAAATGATCATTATCAATATTGGTCACCACCGCAATCGTCGGATGAATATCTAAAAATGATTTTTGGTATTCGCACGCCTCCACCACAAAATGCGGACCGGCGCCGGCGACAAAATTGCTTTTTACCCCGCTCAAAAAACTCCCAATAACAATGGTCGGATCTTTTTTGGCGCGCAGCAGCGCCCACCCGATCATGCCGGTCGTCGTGGTCTTACCGTGCGATCCGGCCACTGCAATCGTATAGGCGCTATCCGAAACCATCCCCAATGCCTGCGAATATGAAAAGGTCGGGATCCCGCGTTTTCGCGCCTCAACCAACTCAACGTTATCCGATGTGATTGCTTTGGTATAGATGACCGCGTCGCACTGGCGCGGAACATTCTGGGTACGCTGTCCAATAAAAATGGTGATGCCGTATTTTTTTAATTGCGCGGTTATGGGCGAAACAGCTATATCCGATCCGCTCACTGCAATACCTCGCCGCGCAAACATCTGCGCCAGCGCCGAAACCCCGATGCCGCCAATGCCGATACAATAGATTTTTTTTGCTTGCAGTAAATCCATATTTTTTGACGTATTATACATGTTTTTCCCTCCGTTACCACACAAAACGGCCACTTCTTGGTGGCCGTTAATCCCATTTTCAAAACTCTCGTTATTAGTCGTTGACCGTGCGTCATTGGTTAAGCTTATGCCTTTGTCCGTTCAACGTACTCTCCCGTTTCGGTGTTCACGCGGACCATGTCGCCTTCGTTAATAAAGAACGGCACCATGATTTTGGCCCCTGTCTCAAGCTCAACCTGCTTGCCCCCACCCGACGCCGTGTCACCCTTGATGGCAGGCGGCGCGGACACTACTTTAAAATCCATCTTAATTGGCAACTGGATGCTGATGAGTTTTTCGTTCCACATCATCGCCGTCACTTCCATGTTGGCCTTCAAGAAACGCTCCTTGCCCGACAGCGCGCCGGCCGTAAGCGCAAAACGATTCTTGGGATTCTTTACCTCGTCAAACCAATATTGCCCTTTGTTTTCGTACAAAAAACGCGATGGCATCCGCGTAATCTCGGCCTCGTCCATTTGATCGCTGGGCTGAAACGACGTTTCCTTCACCTTCCCCGACAACACATCGCGCATCTTCACCTTCATCACCGGCTTGCGCTGCTGCATGCGCAAAAAATTGGCCTCAAGCACTTCGTAAAGACCTCCCTCCCACTCAATCACCATCCCCGACCGCACCTCATTGTATGAAATCATGTTTTTTATCCAGATTACCTATAATCGGCACTTTTCTGCACTGCATTCACCTGCCCCGACAATCATCCGGGCAGACGAATAAGCAGAAAAAATCGCCATCGGCACGACAACGCATGCCTGCTGTATTCTACTGATTTTCTTGATCGGACGCAACCCCCCCCTTCTCGTCCGTGGCGCTATGTGTATCTCCATTCAATAGAGCCTTGCGGATAATATCTTTGAGCGCATCAACCGGAACTTTGTCGGATGGGACCGGATGCTTTTCCTTTCGTCCCACCTCTTTTGCGCGCTTGGCATCTTCAAGCGTCTCACGCGCTTTATCGGTTAGCGTCTCATGCAATGATCGCTCGTCCTTGCGATCCAACAGCGTTGCCGCCATCGTCTGTGCTGATCCGGCGGCATAGTATTCGGCGGCGATTTTTTTATCAACGTCCTCGCGCCTCATGGCATAATTATGCCGCGACGCATCGATAATCGCATCAAAAAACGTCTCGGCGGGAACGGCGGGCGGCGGAAGCGTCGTGGCGGAAAACGGTTTTGACGCGATGCCATCGATCATCAGTTTTATGTAGATATGCGCATTGGGTAAGTTTACAAAATCCGGCGCTAAAAACTCCGGAAAAAACTCTTTTTCCAACACCTCCGCATCGGCAGCACCAACCCGAAAAATAATCATCGTCCCCACGTTGCCGAAAATCGCAGAGCGGACATTTTCTGGAATCTGTTCAATATACTGGTGCGCCAGCGTCAGATTGAGCTTGTATTTGCGCGCCTCAGAGAGAATGGTCGCAAATGATTCTGTGGCAAAGTTCTGAAATTCATCGACATACAGATAAAAATCAGGCAGCTGAGCATTAGGAATACCCGATCGCGCCATGGCCGCCAGCTGAATTTTGGTAATGAGCATCGCCCCCAATAGATTGGAATTGTCTTCACCAACCATTCCCTTAGAAAGGTTGGCAATAAGAATTTTCCTGTTATCCATCATGGTGCGCACATCAAACGACGAATGCACCTGGCCGACGATATTACGAATCAATGGATTGGCAACAAACTGTCCTACTTTGTTTTGAATAGCCGCCACCGCTTCGGTTTCCAGTTTCTGCGTGTATTTGGCAAACTCGTCCACCCAAAATGATTTAACAACCGGATCTTTGAGGTTCTCGACGATATTTTTCCGGTACTCTTTGTCCGAAAGCATCTTCATGATTCCCAATAGCGTTGAGTTGGGATATTCCAAAAGCGCCAGTAAAGTATTGTTGAGAATATATTCCATACGCGCCGACCACACGTCGGGCCAAATCTTTTTAAAGACCGACATCAAACCCGACGCCACCAAATGGCGCATCTCAAAATTGACCCGCTCCAATGGATTGAAGGCGATAGGAAAATTGATATCGGCTGGATTAAAATACACCACATCGTTAATGCGCGACTCGGGAATAAAGCGGAGGATTCTCTCCGCCGATTCGCCGTGCGGATCAACAAAACACACGCCGCGTCCAGCGACGATATCAGCGATAATCATGTTCTCCAAGAGCGTGCTCTTGCCGGTTCCCGATTTACCAATCACATAAACGTGGCGGCGGCGATCGTCGGGCTTAATGCCAAACACGAGCTCCCTATTGCGAAAATTAGTTTTGCCGATAAAAAGAGTATCAGACATATGTGTCGATTATACCACAGCCGACAACCAACAACCAACGCCGTGCAACTACACCCGCAAACCGTTAGTCGACGGGCAAATTGATAGGAGGGCTTCCTTTGCGCGAAGGCAGCACCTGCAATTTGGGCGCCTTAACCACCAGGGAAGGAAAGTGGAAGATGGTCGCCAATTCTTCAACATTGAGAATCGGCAGTTTTTCGTCGCGCAATCGCCCCGAATAACCGAATCGGCGTTGAACATAATAATCATAGAGGCGCCGCTTCTTTGCAAACACACGCACTTTTTTGTACCACGGGAAAAGGCGCGCCAGCAAACCGCCAAATGCCGTCACCTCGGGCTTGAGTCCGTTCATATGCGCCGTATTAAATTGCTGGAACGACCCCATAATCGCCGAGATATTCTCCGGAGAAAATGCATCTTTCTTATCAATGTAGAGAAAACGCAGGGTAACTTGGAACGCAAGCTTGGCGGTCTTTTCTTCGATCGCCTTGATAATCTCCTGATCACCGCGCGTTAACGAGAGGGTGCCAAACGAAGGAACCAGAACGCCCTCTTTATCGTAGCGCTTAGGCGATCGATCCTCGATAATTTTTTTAATCAGCGCATCGCCCTGCTTCTTCAGGTCATTGCCGGTAGGTGCGCCCGTCGGGCTAATCAATAGCTGGATCCACGCCGTTTCATCTTCTTTCATTTTTGAAAGCGCCTCGGTCAGCGAGGCAATCGGATCAACGCGCTTCTCGTCCTTGGGATCATCAAACTCACGGTAGCTCTTAATGGGGTAGGCGCTGTCACGCGCCAATACATAATTGGCGCCGAAAATATCGTAGGTATCATTGGGAAGCGTTGCGGGAAAGTGCGTCGTATAATCAACCGCCGGAACAAGTTCAACTTCGGGGTAATTGGAATAAATTGCCGACTCAACCAAATGGCGATCTCCCTTCAAACACCGCACATAGAACGAGACGCCGCCATCGTGACCAACCATCTCAAACGACAACCAACGATCAACCTTGCCATCAAGATATTTATCCAGGGGCTTGATGCCGAACGAATAGATGCCATACAAGTTGGCAAAAACATTTTCCATGGACTTGGGCGTCTTGACAATATTCTGTGAAATGCGAATCTCGAAAAACTCCCACTCCATTTTGCTGATAAATTGGAATCGCTTATAAATCAAGCGCAGTTCCCACCACAGCGCAAACAAAAAAATCGGCAGGAGAAAGAAAACTCCCACCGACAGTATGGAATCCATAAACGATCCGATTCCGCCATCAACCGGATACATAGCTAAGCAACGTGATACATCCCTTGCGTGTCCCGCTTAAAGTATTTCTTGTTCTGCAGATTGAGCACAATCGTATTGTGCTTGAGCACCCGCTGTTGCCCCACCAACTGCACAACAGCATCAAGCGGCAAGGGACCGTTTTTCTTAAGAATATGACGCAAAATTTCGCGTGTTGTTCCCGGCACGATGCCAAATTCCCGCAGTGAGTACAGTCCGCGCCCCACCAATACAAACCGCCGATCTTTAATCAGCTCATTGTGCACCGTCTGCGGATGCGCCCGCTTGGTATCAAACCCCGCCGTGTCGATGGCGCGGGCGATGGTGCGGAAATGCATCGGGGTCTTTTCTTTCTTGAGGATCAGATACGATTTGTCGCGAATCGTTTTGGGAACGATCTCCGGCCACACCGACAATCCAAAGTCGCCGAACGGATTGACCGCAAACTGTTTCGCGTTTGAAATATAGTTGAGCGCCACATGGTCTTTCACTCGATGCATGCGTGTCGCCTGCGCAAAAATTTTATGAAATTGACCGCGTTCAATCAGTTCTTCTTTTTTCCCGCGCAAGAGCTGTGCGAATTTTTTCACCACGTCTTTGTTCCGTTTGAGCGATTCGGCGTCCAAGTACCACAGTGCGCGCAATTCTTTATTTTCCGCAAAAAACAATGGCTTTTTAAAAACCGCGAAAAGCAATTCAACATATTCCGGCGTCACCGAATCATCTTTTAAGATAGCCGCTAATTCTTGCGGGAGGACATCGGCGCGGCGCGTACCGCCGTTAATTTCAAGATGCGCGCACGCCTTTTCAAACGCATCAACCAACATGGGCTCACGTTGTGCGGCTTGAGCGATGCTTTTGACTGCCGCCGACTCAATCTGGCGAACACGCTCGCGCGTAATGCCATATTTGGCTCCCAGCGTCGCCAACGTTTTTTGTTTCGCACCCAAAACCCCAAAACGTTGGGACACGATATCCTTTTGGCGCTTGGGAAGTTGTGTGATAATTGTATCGAATAATTTCTGTATCATACAATGAGACCATGGCGCATTTATGAGCGCCTTTAACCCTTCTTCGTCCCTTTATTTGTACTAAATTTATGCCAAATTGTCAATAGTGGACTAGCCACAAAAATGGACGAGTACGTCCCGGCAATCGTACCAACGAGCATAATGCCCACAAAAAGCCTGAGTGTCGGTTGTCCGAAGATAAGCATGGCCACCAAAACAAGCGCCAGCGCCAAAGAAGTATTAATAGAACGGGCAAGGGTCTGATTGATACTTTGATTAACTGTTTCGTCAAACGAGGCGATGCCCCGATGCGTCAGTAAATTCTCACGAATGCGATCGAATACCACGATAGTATCATGCACCGAAAAACCCATGATCACCAACAACGCCACAATGAAGTTGGAGTCCATCTCAACCCCCCAAAAACGCCCCATGATCGCCAGAATGCCGGCAGGAATTACTACATCGTGAAAAAGCGTAGCCATTGTGACCACTCCGTATTTCCATGACTTAACCGGATATGACACCTTGCGGAACGCAAAAGCGATGTACGCCGAGATAACAATGATAACTAGGATGATGGCCTGAATTGACTTCTGTTCAAGCTGACTGCCGATCGTCGGCCCGATCGCCTGAAACTGCAGTTCGGTGGTCGTACCGTACGCCGCGTTTAATTGTGCCAGATAACTTTGGTGCTGTGCTTCGTCAATGGTGGGGAGCTTGATGAGATACGAGTTTGTTGAAAGATCGGGGTAAATAACCGCATCTTTTTGCCCAAGCGTGTTGGCAAAAAACGATTGAAGCGCCGATTCGTTGATTGACGCATCGCCCGGCCGCACCTGCCAGAGCGTCCCCCCGGTAAACTCAACCCCCGGCTTGAAACCGAACGCCGCAATAGCAACGAATGCCACGGTAACGAGAATACCAGAAATCCAGAGAAACCATCCTTTGTGTTTTATAACATTAATCATGTCGTGATATCAGCTTAATGCGTTGCCGACGGTTCCCGCTCGTGCACAAACACAATCATCAAATTGCGCGTTACCGTAATAGCGGTAAACATACTCACCACCACCCCCAAAAAGAGCGTCAACGCCAATCCTTTAATAAAGCTGGTCGTGAAATAGAACAAAATCAGCGTCGTGAGCATAGTACTGATATTGGAATCGCGGATAGACGGCCACGCACGACGAAACCCCTCTTTGATAGCCGCTGTTTTTGAAAGCCCGCGCTTCATCTCTTCCTTGGTGCGCTCAAAAATAAGAATATTGGCATCAACGGCCATACCAATGGACAGAAGGAACCCGGCAATGCCCGCCAAAGACATCGTAACAAACACTTTGAAAATAACCAGCGAAAAAACAATGTAAACCACCAAAGCAATGGACGCCAGCACACCGAAGAACCGGTAGTACAGCATCATAAACAGCATAATAACCAATGTCGCAATCACGCCCGCAACGATCGACTTCTTGAGTGAGTCGGTCCCCAGGCTTGCGCCGACCGTCTGCTGGCTTTGAAGCGTGATAGGAGCAGGAAGCGCGCCGGCATTAAATTGCTGAACCAATGACCGCACTTCCTGTTGAGTAAAGTCCGGACTGGTGATGCGGGCCTGGCCGCCGGAAATTTTTTCCTGCACGGTAGCAACTTGCATCAAGCGGCCGTCGATAAATGTCGCAATCTCCTTCCCCACATTCTGCCCGGTAAGCGTTTCAAAAATCTTTGCTCCCTCGGTATTAAACGTCAGCAAAACATACGGAATACCCGTCTCTTGATCAAAATCCATCTGCGCCGACTGTAAATATTTCCCCGTCAAATCAGTTGGAAAAAATTCGGGCGTTCCCGACGCATTAGTCTGCACCGTACGAAAATCAAGGTACGGCGTTTGTCCGATATTATTAATTGCCTGGGATATGTCGCTCACGCCGGCCAGCTCAACAATGAGGTAATAGTCGCTCCCCGTTTGAGAAATCGTCACCTGCGGTTCACTGACCCCAAACAAATTGACGCGTTTTTCAATGACGTCGCGCAGTCCGGAAAGCGTGCTGGAAAGATCGGCTTGAGGAATTTTGCTGGTATCAATACGATACACCAGATGCGCTCCTCCCACCAAGTCAAGTCCCAGACGCCACGGCATTCTTTGACTCAGCCACGAAAATCCTTTTGCGTTGGGATAAACAAAAAAACCGCCCAGAACGGTGACTAGAATAATAATCGTGATAAACAGGACTGATTTTCTCCGATTCATTGGTTTGAGAATACCACAGAAAAAACAAAAATCAAGGCGCGCCATCCCCAGCCGGCGGGCCGTCCGCGCACATACAAATCCGTGTGCCTCACACTACCGTACACCTCACACCACCACGCGCCGCCGTACACTCCCCCACGACACATAGAGCGCGCCGGCAACAACCATATTAATCAAGGAAAGCAGGCAATATGAGCAAAAGGATTCCAAAACAAACCCCTGCACCACAAAAAGATAAAACGAAAAAATAATCCCGCAGCCCACGCCAATACCATACAGCGTCTCAAGCCATTTTTTCTTCCAGCGCATATACCCCACTAACAGTGCGGCAAGCCCCAGATAGAAAGCCATTCCAATATATGCCAGCGAAATCCCCATGATGTTATTGTACGAGGAATGTAGGACATCGGTACATCCCTGCACCACAAAACATCCGATCGGCTGATTATTGACAATTTCTCGATGAATCACAACCGAGTCAACAAACCCAACCCCCGCCGACGCGAGTAACAACCAGGGAACCCAGCGATGAAAAAAATGTTTCATGCAGTAAACTGGCGCGCCGGCGGTTATGCGCCGTCGGCGCCTTTGGATTATTTTCTAAAGATTACACACTTTACATTTTACCGCACCATTGAAATCAACGCCATCATCGGGATGCTCCTGGTCGACTGCCGGAGACATGCCCAGAGAAACCCCATCAGAATGGACAGACGCTTCTTTATACACCGACAGCCCCTTGGCTTTTTCGTCCTTCATCTGCACCAAGTCGCCATCCCTTTTTCCTTTTTCCTTTTCTTTTTCTTTCTTTTTGGTTTCTTTGCCGGCCACCAGCACCTGGCTCACAATCGATCCATCGCGGAAGACCGTCACGTCCTTGCATTTAAGTTTATACGCCAACAGATAGGCCTCTTTAACATCATCCACGGTCGCATCAGCGGGAAAGTTATTCGTTTTGGATATAGAAGAGTCCACCCATTTTTGTATAGCCGCCAAAGCGCGGATATGATCAGACGGCGTAATGTCGTGCGCGGTCACAAACGTTTTCTTTGTTTTATCCGGAATATACGACAACTGCCGGACGCTTCCCTTATGGGCGGCAACATCCTTAATAAGATCGTCTCCCATTAAGCCATCCTTCTGCATACGCTCTTCAAAAACCGGATTGACATAGTAGAAACTCCCCACCGTCACATGCTTTTCAAAAACCAAGCTATACACCGGCTCAATGCCCGATGAACAGCCGGCGATCATTGAGATAGACCCGGTCGGCGCGATAACCGTCGTATAGCCGTTACGCACGCCATACTTTTTAACATCGCGGGAAATAGCGTTCCAATCAAAGTGCCAGCTTTTTTTGTCGGCAAATCCCCAGAACGGCAGCTTCCCCTCTTTATAGAATGATTGCTGATATGACGGCAGAGCTCCGCGTGATTTTGCCAAATCGATGGACGCGACTTTTGAGTGGTAATTTACAAACTCCATCAACTGTTCCATGAAATCAAGCCCCGCCTTGGTATTGTATGGCAGATCCAATTCATAGAGCAGGTCGCCCAACCCCATAATCCCCAGACCGATCTTGCGAGTATAGAGCGTCATCTCCTCAATCTCTTTGAGCGGATAGCGATTCACATCAGTCACGTTATCCAGAAAACGAGACGCGGTCTGTACCGCTATTGCCAACTCATCCCATGCCATCTGCGGTTTTTTGCCACTGGTCTTATCCAAAAACGACCACACGTTAATAGAGCCCAGGTTACATGACTCGTACGGATAGAGCAGTACCTCGCCGCACGGATTGGTCGTCACGATCGGACCAAGATATTTATAGAACGGATTGAATTCGTTCGAGTGGTCAGCAAAGATAACTCCCGGCTCGGCCGATTCCCACGCCTGATAGGCCAACAAATCAAAGAGCTGACGCGCATCAACATATGCGGCCGGCTTGCCGGTGCGCGGATTGAGCAATGGATACGGCTCTTTCTTTTCGTAATACTTCCAAAAGTCATCCATCAACAGAACAGAAATATTGAAGTTCCGCAAGGCCTTATTGCCCTCCTTTGCCTTGATAAACTTGAGAATGTCGGGGTGATTGGAATTGAGAATACCCATGTTGGCGCCACGGCGAATGCCCCCCTGTTTGATAACATCCGTCATGTTGTCAAACATGCTCATGAAACTGACCGGACCGGACGCCACACCGCCCGTGCTTTTAACAAAGTCGCCCTCGGGCCGCAACTTTGAGAAGTTATACCCCACGCCGCCGCCCGCCTTGAAAATAACGGCCGCGGCCTTGAGCTTGTCCATGATATCGGATATGTCGTCTTCAACGCCCAAAACAAAACAGGCGCTCCCCATGCCTAGCACGTTTCCGAAGTTGGCGATCGCCGGCGTGTTGGGCATAAATTTGCGCCCCACCATCAAATCGTAATACTGCCGTACTTCTTTTTCATACGAATCAAACTCTCCCTTCTTGAGCATCGTCACAATTTGGTCCAACGGGACTTTCATCATCCCCCGCCGCGCCAGTCGATCATAGATCACCGGCAAAGCTTCAATGTGAAATTGGTTGAGGATGTAGGATCCGATACGCAAGTGTCCCTGATGCTTCTTTGCATCAATCACCGCCGGAACATAATTGGCAACTTTTTTTTCTTTTTTTGAAAAAACGCGCTTATCATAAAAAAGCGACGGCAGTGTCGTATGAACGGCCACGCGCGTAAACAATTCCTTGGGTGACTCGATAATTTTCCCTTCGTCGCTCTTGCGCAAATAGCGGGCCACCAATACGCGCAATGCGTTGGTATCAAACCGCTTATCAACCTCGTCGATCTCTTCTTTTTGTAAAATCTGTGCCTTTTCTTCGCGCACCTCCGCACGGTGCTGACGGTACAAGATATACGCTTTGGCAATTTTTGCTAGGCCATTCTCAATCAACACGCGCTCAACGATATCCTGGACCTCTTCAACGCTAATCAATCCGCGATGAATCTTTTCCGCCTGAAGAATCACGGCCGCGGTAAGCGTCTGCGCCTTTTTCCAATCGGGCGTGCCGGCGGCAATAGATGCTTTAAAAATAGCATTGGTAATTTTTTCGGCCACAAAAGGAACCTGCGTACCGTTCCGCTTGACGATGGTTGCAATCATACGCGACGATGTAGTGATTACTAATATATAAACCGCCCCAAAAGCGCAGAGGCAACGCCGACAAAGCATCGGCGGTCTTTGCGTTGTGCCGCACCATCCCCGCAAATGGTTATTTTTTCTTTCCGCGCTTACGCAGAAATGCGGGAATGTCCCATTCATCTTCGGCCGATGCGGGACGATCGTTTTTATCGTCGCTCGCATCCGGCAGTTCCTGCTCAACAACGGTTTGACTCAAACGATCGGAGCCATCCCGCCTGGCAGGGGGGGTAGTATATACTTCTTTAGTACGCACTTCAAACAATGACTGCGAGGCCACTTCTTCAACGTCTTCTTCCGATGCGGTAAACGAGCTAAAATCAGCAAAAAGGCTGGCGGTTCGACCGTAGGACGATCCAAAACCGGTAGCAACAAGGGTAACTTTTATCTGTCCCTTTGAGAGTTTGCGATCATAGTACGTTCCAAAAATAATCCTCGCGTTGGGATCCACTTGTTCGGAGATGAGTTTTGCCACGTCGTTGATTTCATGCATCTTGATGTCCTTCAAACCAGACACGCTGAATAAAATTCCCTTTGCTCCTTCAATGGAGGTCTCCAACAGTGGCGAGTTGAGTGCCGCATTAGCGGCATTGATCGCCCTATCCTTCCCCGTACCGATACCCACGCCGATAATAGACGATCCGGAATTCTGAACGATGCTCTTAACGTCAGCAAAATCAACATTGATAATCCCCGGCGCAATCAAAAGTTCGGTCACGCCCAAAACGGCGTTTTTCAAAACTTCATCGATCGCCTCAAACGCCTTTGCAAGCGATGTGTCCTTGGTGATAACCGAAAAAATACGATCGTTCGAAATGGTGATGAGAGAGTCTACGCGGTCCTTGATGCGCGACAGCGCCTCTTGCGCGATGTGCGCGCGCTGGCCGCCTTCAAACGAAAACGGCTTAGTGACGACCGCCACCGTGACGATTCCCATCTCTTGCGCAATCTCGGCGATGACCGGCGCCGCACCACTCCCGGTGCCGCCGCCAAATCCCGCCGTCAAAAACACCATATCCACGCCATTCAATGCAGCGGCGATTTCGTCGCGATTTTCTTCGGCAGCTTGTTTGCCCAGTTCAGGGTTCATTCCCGCGCCCAAACCGCGCGTCACCTGTTTGCCGATATAAATTTTTTTGCGCGCCTGGCAATATTCCAAATCCTGAATGTCCGTATTAATAGCAATGATCTCAACACCGCGCGGAAAATAATCATACATCCGCGTCAGCGCATTGCCCCCCGCACCGCCCACGCCCACAACCGCAATCCGCGCACCCGCCGGGCCCTTGTCCTTTTTTTCTTTCCGCACATGCACCGCAACCGATTCGGCGGCATTCTTTTTTTCTTTTTTGGCGGCACTAGACCGCGCTGTTCGATTTTTAGTAGCCATATGACGCACTGTTTTTTTCATACTCATGATTAATCTAACGTGATAAAGGTGCGGATAAATTTAGCAATCAGCGACCCCCGTTCAAGCCATCCCCCGCCCGATCCGCCGCCAAACGGCGTCATACCCACCTGGCGCTTGATCAACATATCGGTTTGCTGAAGCAAAAGCCCGCAGGCAACGGCCATTTGCGGATCGCTTAAATCATCATCCAGACGAGGATTCGTCTTCTCAAAGGCGTCGGTATTAGGCAATCCCACCTGCGCCGGAAGCTTTAACTCCTCGCGTACCACGTTTAAAATGCCAGGCATTTTTGCTCCCCCGCCGGTTACCACCACACCCCCCGGAAGCTTGCCCGCCTTCCCCAGCGCCTTGAGTTCCGCCTGCACCAGTCCGAAAATCTCCCGGGCGCGCACCTCGATAATTTCAGCAACGTATTTGCGCGAAATAGTCACATCGTGCCCCTCGTCAAACTCCGACAGATTGAATTTATCTTTTGCCGCCACGTCGCGAGCAAAGGCGCATCCGAACGCCACCTTGATGCGCTCGGCCGCGTCCACCGAACACTTCAGACCGATGGCGATGTCGTTGGTGATATTCCCCGCGCCCACGGGAAGCACTTTTGTCGTCAGCATCTTCCCATCCTGATAGATGACAATGCTGGTCGTCCCAAATCCCACGTCAATGAGCACCACCCCTAGCTCGCGCTGCTGTTTGGAGAGGACCGCGCGATCGCAGGCCAACGGAGAAAAAATAATACTCCCCGAAAAATCGGATTTTTTACCAAAAACCAACTGGAGCACTTTTTCAAAATTTTTCCGTATTGAAGAAAAAATGGAAATGATAATGACGTTGGCTTCCAGCTTCTTCCCTGAAAGTCCCACCACGTCGGCGTCATCCACCTGAATGTCATCAATAATATATTCACGCGGCAGAGAATGCAGAATCTGCCACCCGGCGGGCAAATTAATCGCCATCGATTCGTGGATAACCCGCTCAACATCTTCGGGGATAATCTCCAGATCAGGACGGGGAATAGAAACCGACGCGTGAGAAAGCCCAAACTTGCTCTTAGTCCCGGACAGTCCGCATACCAGATTTTTCAAACAGCGCTTATCAAAATGCCGTGCCTCCGAAAGAACCTCAAATAAGCTCTTTACCGTTTCTTCCGGATAGACGATCTCTCCGCGCTTGATCCCCGCCGATTCCTTTTTGATCGTTTTAAGCACCACCAACGAACCATCTTTTTTAAGGTCAGCAATAATGCCCTTGATATGTGATGATCCAAAATCGAGTGCGGTGATATACATATGAGTAAATCAGCAACGCGGGCACCTGCTATTCGATAGTCCCCGGCATGCGCGCGACGCTGAATATGCCTCTATTGTAGAGGAAAGAAATGCACTATGCAAACCCCCGCTAAAAACAGAATGACGAGAAAAAAGACCGCCATGTCAAGTATCTCACGATCGTGAGATACTTGACACTTTTGTCCGCCCACTCATCTCCCCCGCCGCCACCCAGCGCATCATTTACTCCCCTTCGTATGGCCACGGGATGCCAATGGCGCGACACACTCGCCGCTCGGCACGTTCCATCCGTATTCGATCAGCGCGCTTGATATGATCATACCCCAGTAAGTGCAAAACGCCGTGCACAACCATAAAGCCGATATCCTGACCATGTGCCGTTATATAAGAAGGGCACAGATATATTTCTCCCAGCATTTTTTGAGCGCGCGGCGGATGCACAAATCCCCGCGGTTCGGGAAAACTCAACACGTTAGTCGCCTTATCCATGCCATGCCATTGCCGATTAATGCGGCGCATAGAAAGAGGCGGCAATAAAAAAAGAGAGATCGCTTGATGATCTCTTTTGGTTGCGCGTAAAACGGCGTGAGCTATTTTCCGCACCACCGCCACCTCGCCAGCCCGGCGCTGATCGTGGCACGCAACAGAAACGCTGTTCATATTTATCCGGCAATTTTCTCTTTGACTAAACGCGCCACCAACGCGCCATCGGCCATACCGTTTGCCTGCGCCATCACTTCTTTAACAATGCTCCCCATGTCTTTCTGCGTTACCGCGCCCCGGGAAGCGATAACCGCATCAACCAATGCCCGCACCCGGTCTTCGTCCATCTGCGCCGGAAGCAGCGCCTCAATGAATGCGGACTCGCGTAGTTCTTTTTCGGCCAGTTCGGGGCGATTCCCCGTTTGAAAAAGCATCGCGGCATCTTTGCGTTTCTTTATCTCTTTGCGAAGCGTCTCAATAACATCCTGCTCGGTCATTTCTTTTCCGGCGCCACGCAATTCAATCTCGCGATTATGCAGAACTGACAACGCCCCGCGGATGACCATCGCGGCAAATTCATCATGCTGTTTAAGCGCCTCGGGAAGGCGCGCTAAAAGCGTTTCTCGTATCATGAGTTATCGCCCGCCGGTCGTGCTAAAACGACGCGTTTTTTCAACGGTCTGTTTTTTGCCGGCGCGGTACAATGCCGACACTTTCCGGGCGTGCTTGTTTTCCGCACGCTTGGCAAAACGACGCTTCTTGGCCTCTTTGAGAACACCCGACTGCTGGATTTTTTTGGTGAAACGGAACAAAAACGCATTGACCGATTCTCCTTCTTTTTTCTTAACCTCAATCATGTGATATGAAATAAATTTTTTCTTTGGTAATATTTTTTCATCAAACGCCGCACACCGCCACTTTACAAACTTTTTTGCGCAATCATCCGCGCCACTTCCTCCAACGATTGCGTCGGAGGATCGTTGACCACGCTGTGTATCGAGCCGCCGCCATCGCCCTCAAACCGCGGGATGATATGTATGTGAAGATGTTCCACCGCCTGCCCGCTGACTGTACCATGGTTAATGCCGATTGTAAACCCGTGGGGCGCAAGAGCCTTTTCCAGAAGCGCGGTTACATTTTTAACCCCCCTAAAAACAGGACCGATGTCGCTGTCGGCAAGTTCAAGGATATTTTGCACATGCTTTCTGGGAAGTACCAGCGTATGCCCGATAGCGCGCGGGAAAATATCCAATGTCGCCACCACCGCATCGTCCTCGTAGATAATGTGCGCCGGCTTTTGTTTTGCGATAATGTCACAAAAAAGACACGACATACTAAAATATATTTTTAAACCCGCTTTTTTATTTCTTCCACAATCCGCTTGAGTGGGATGGTTTCCTGGTTCCCGCTCTTCATGTCACGCACTATTATAACCTCTTCGAAAACCTCACGCTGTCCCAGAATGAGCGCCAGCTCAACCCCCTCTTTGTCGGCGACGCGCAGCTGCGATTTGAGCGAATCGCGCGAAAACGCTTCATGCACTACGATCCCCGCGCGATAGAACTCCTCAAGAAGTACAAAGGCTTTTTTCTTCGCCTCGTCCCCCATATAGATCAACAGTGCCTTCGGCCGCAGTTTTGGAGGCAACTGAATATTCTGCGCTTTGGCAGCCATAATAATCCGTTCAACGCCGGGAGCCGATCCCACCGCCGCAATCTTAGGCCCTCCCAATGTCTCAAACAAATAATCATATCGCCCGCCGCCACCCAGCGCGCTCTCAACGCCAGCGGCAAAAATTTCAAAAACCGTGCGCGTGTAATAGTCCAATCCGCGCACTAACGTTTGATCGATCAGATACGGAATCCCCACGCCGTCTAAATATTCTAGAACTGAGGTGAAGTGTCGTTTACATGGCGCGCATAAATGATCGAGCATCTGCGGCGCCTCAGCTTTGAACGGCTGGCACTTTTCCTCCTTGCAATCAAGCAAGCGCAAGGGATTGTCGTTGTATCGCTTGGCGCAATCCCTGCATAACTTGCTCTGTTTATTTTTGTAATACTCTTTGAGTTTCTTGACATACGCGGGACGGCAGTTTTTGCATCCAATACTGTTGATTTTAACAACCACGTCCTTAATTTTCATTTCATCAAAAATTTTGTACGTCGCCGCGATGACTTGCGCGTCATACGATGGATCGTCACTGCCAAAAATTTCAAAACCAATCTGATGAAACTGCCGAAAACGGCCGTGCTGTGGCTGCTCATGCCGAAAGACCGGCCCCTCATAATAAAACTTTGCCGGCAACATCGTGTGCACCAGTCCGCTTTCAATATACGCCCGGGCGACGCCCGGCGTATATTCCGGACGGAGCGCCAACGCGCCTTCCCCGCCGCTCATTTTGAGAAGAAACATCTGCTTCTGAACAACCTCTGACGTCAATCCCGTCCCCCGTTCGAACAGTTTCACATCCTCAACCACCGGCGTTTCTATCCGCTCAAATCCATAAAACGCGGCGACTTTTTTAAAAATCTTTTCAATCCGCTCTACATAGGCAAAGTCGGCAGGCAAAACATCGTGCATGCCCTTAGGCAACTGCGAAACAAATTTTTTGCCGACCCTGATTTTTTGCGTCACTTCCTTTTTCTTGGGAGCGCGCGGGATGTTAATTGGCATACGTAATATGATCAAACACGTCCAAACGATTTACCGGCCAAAGCCGCGCCCGCACCACGCCCACGATCGCGCTGCGCTCCAACGGCCCCCAGTACCGCGAATCAAGACTGTTGAGACGATTGTCCCCCAAAACGAAATACTGCGTCGGACCCAAAGTTATTTTTTTCGAACCGACCCATCCAGTGCTCATCGCGGGCGATAAATACGGCTCGGTTAGGTAGAATCCCTCCGGATGCTGAGCATTGGTGATACGCACCTTGTCGCCCTCAATATCAACCGTCTCCCCCGGCAATCCAATAACCCGCTTGATAAAATAGATCGAATAATCCTGCGGCGAGTGGAATACGATAACATCGCCACGTTGCGGCATCTCAAAACGATAACTCACCTCGTCCACAAGCAGATAATCCCCGTCGTAAAACGTCGGCTCCATGCTGGCACCATTGACAATGAACGGCTGCACCAAGAAATATTTAATCGCCGCAACCGCCAGAATGGCAATCAAGAAAACTTCGGCAATTTCCCAAACGGTGAATAAGAATTTTCGCATGCGTATTTTTTTACTCTTCGCGCTGTTTGGAGTATAGTGTACCCAACACGCGAATATGAGCAGTATAAAGGAGACCAAAAAAAAAGCAACTGGCAATCGTCCATTATGGCGCCTCTACGTCGGCCTGGGAAATCCCGGCGACGCCTACGCCAATACCTATCACAATGTCGGCCGGCAATGCCTTGACGCATTGTGGGGCGGACGCGACCCGATCCCCTGGAAAACCATCAAAGGGAAACCATTTCTTTTGGCGCAAAAAGGCGGCGTGTACTACGCGGTACTCACTGGCTACATGAACGCATCAGGCCCGGCACTCAAGAGTGTTAGCGCCTACTGCAAAATTCCACTTGACGAGATACTGGTATGCCACGACGACTCGGATATGGCGGTGGGAAAGTTTAAAATTGTTTCCAATCAGCGCTCAGCCGGACACAAGGGCGTTCAATCCATTATTGATACGTTCGGCACGCAGAATTTCTGGCGCTGCAAAATCGGCATCCGCCCCGCTGCCGAAACGGTGCGGCAGAAAGCGGAGGAGTTTGTGCTCAAAAAAATAAAAAAAGAGGA
>Ga0078972_1003960_pt1 | contig 42471 bp, 50 predicted proteins | sample YelNatPaOPGAMG01_FD_67568 | JGI IMG/M metagenome (GOLD analysis project Ga0078972, IMG submission 67568) | Hot spring thermophilic microbial communities from Obsidian Pool, Yellowstone National Park, USA - OP-RAMG-01 (SPADES assembly) (version 2) | ecosystem: Environmental > Aquatic > Thermal...
GATTACAACGGGCCCGTCGGGATGAGCAACAAGTACACAGAATGCAACGCTTGTTGCGAGTAAGACGGGCAATACAGATTACAACGGGCCCGTCGGGATGAGCAACAAGTACACAGAATGCAACGCTTGTTGCGAGTAAGACGGGCAATACAGATTACAACGGGCCCGTCGGGATTTTCCTGGCTCTCGTAGAAGAAAACCATTTTGAACCCGAGTTTGAGGCTCCGGAGGCCTCTGTGCTCAATCCGGCCTACACCACGGGCCCGTTTATTTCTTGAATTCCGTGTAACCGCATCTGCCACAGGATAATCGATCTTTATGTTCTGCTAGAAAATATCCCGGTCCACATCTGGGACAATTCTTCTTTTTTCTGACAAGTGTCTCTCCAGAAACTTCATAAATCTGTGGTAAACTCTCCTTTGACATACTTATCACCTACTTTTGCTGCTGCGCTGCTGGACCCGCTTCCTTCTTCTTCTTTTCCTTCAATTTGTTTCTTACTAGAACTGGTAACCGCTCATTATTGATTGCGTCTTTGCTCTTATACACTTTAGCATACCCGAGTGTTTCACAAATACCGTATTTTGGCTTCATGTACGAGACCACGAGTGTGTCCTTTCCCACGCCAAGTAATTCTGCTAGTTTAGCTCTTACATCATCCCGTTTTGGCGTTTGTTCCTTTGCATGAATTACCTTAAACTTTACCTCAGTTCTGTCTAACAGCAGATTTTCCTTTTTTTCTATCACTTCTATTTCCATGGTTGCACCTCCATTTCTTTTAACACAGCGTTAACATCTTCCTTTAACACCGTGTCCACAGAGATTACTTGCATACCAACATTAGGGATTCCATATATAACTTTTGTTCCTATCGGACATTGCAAAATACAAGCGAGGGATGCGAGGTCCTCTTCACCGTCAACTTCAATTAACACACTATTTTTTACTCCAAGCCCGGTAGAAATGGCATCCCAGAGTTCCTGTGTTATTGTTGAGGGCGGATTACGCACATGTATTCCAAGCCAGTAATTCTCTGGCACATTTACACAAACTTCATCAGTAATACGCCAGAATATATTATCACATCCAATCAATCCGAGGATTTTTTCCTTCGCTCTTTCAACTGGAAACCTCTTTGTATTGTAATCCACAACGCACAATTTTGGTCTTATTCCCCCCTCCAGTATGGTTATCGTACATACATCACCAACACATACGATGGGGTCATCTCTAAAATTCCGTATGTCTTCCAAAGTTACAATTTTTCCTACTATCCTCGAGAATCGTGTTCTAAGTTTATCTGGCATTTGCCAGCGGATTGTGGGATTATCTGACACGGAGTGCATATCTACCATTTTCATTTCTTCCATTCATTTTTGCGATTTCTGATCTGGTATGATCTACAACAATAAGATATCCCTGCCAATCCTTCGTAGTTGGTGTGCCGCATCTCGGGCACTTTTCCTCTTCTGTCAGCATAAGACAGTTTTTGCAAGCCCTTAAGACCGCCTGAACCATATCATTTCCTCCTACTGTTTCCTCGCAGCTGCAGCTTCAAGCCACTCTAAACGCCCAAGACCTGGTTGCCTCATTGTGAGTCCTATCCGTGAGTCCTGCGGTGAAAATTCATTAAGACTGACCGCTACAATTCTTGCCCTGACATGATTTCCCACACGCAGTTCTCTTCGTGTATCTTTTCCAATTAATCGCTGATTATGCTCATCAATCTCAACTCGGTCATCCATAATCTGGCTAATGTGCAAAAGTCCATCAAATGGGCCAATCTTGATAAACGCACCATACTTCATGATTTCAACAACGGTTCCTTCAATTACTTCTCCAATTACTGGCTTGAAGAACAATGCATCATACTCTACTGTTTGATACACACCACCATCGCCATGAACGATCGTACCTTCGCCCTTTAACTCCACATTTTTTATGAGTACAATCATTCCTTTATCACTGATTATCTTTCCTTCCTGATTTTTTGTCGCAATTTCCTTTGCAATTTCCTTATAATCTTCTCCGAGCTTTGAAGGTGGTATTCGAACTACATCTTCAACCCGCTCAATTGAGTACATAATCCTTCACCTTATGTGCAGGGGTATACAAATCAGCTAATATTTAATATTTTGGTGTGTTTATCGTCCGCACGACATCTCGCAGCCAGAAAATATTTCTGAGATAAAAATCTACCAATCAGATCGGAAGATGCTAATCAACACAGGATGTAAACTCAAAGGTTAAATATGCCTATTTTTATTCCCTGCGAAACTGTAAGAGATGATGAACATGAAGAAGTATGTGTATCTGTTTACGGAAGGCGACGGTAAGAATAAAAAACTGCTTGGCGGAAAGGGTGCCGGGCTATGCGAGATGACGCAGATTGGACTCCCTGTACCTCCTGGCTTTGTTATCTCCACGGAAGCATGCATTGAATACTATAACAGCAACAAAAATTTGCCAGCTGGTTTGGAAGAACAGGTCAGAGACGCAATGAAAAAAATTGAGGAGATATCTGGCAAGAAATTTGGAGGGTCTCCACCTTTACTGGTTTCCGTGAGAAGTGGCTCTGCTATATCTATGCCTGGCATGATGGATACCATACTGAATCTAGGTCTAAACGAAAACACCGTAAAACTGCTTGCCCAGCAAACAAATAATGAGCGCTTTGCGTACGACGCCTACCGACGATTCATTGCGTTATTCAGCAAGATTGCACTGGGTGTTGATGATGCCCTATTTTCAGACGCACTGGAAAGGATGAAACAGGCAAAAGGATACAAATACGATACAGACCTCACCAGTGAAGACCTCAAAAAATTATGTATGGAGTTCAGGGAAATTACAAAGAAGTACAGAGGAGAATTTCCAGATGACCCGTATACCCAGCTTTTCATGGCTGTGAAGGCGGTGTTTGAATCATGGAATGGAAAGCGGTGCGTGGATTATCGCAGGGAATTCAAGATTACGCCAGACATGGCAAATGGAACTGCAGCAAATGTGCAGATGATGGTATTCGGAAATATGGGAAATGATTCTGCAACAGGTGTTGCATTTACACGAGACCCGGCAACAGGAGAAAATGAGTTTTATGGAGAATACCTTGTCAATGCCCAGGGAGAAGATGTAGTTGCTGGCATCAGAACTCCAAAAACTATTTCCGAACTCAAAAAAGAAATGCCTGGTGTGTACCAGGAGTTGCTGGCAGTACGCGAAAAACTTGAGCGTCATTTTAAGGAGGTCCAGGACCTTGAATTCACGATTGAAAAAGGCAAACTGTACATATTACAAACCAGAAACGGAAAGATGAATGCAGTTGCTCGTGTTAAAACTGCGGTGGACTTCGTGAACGAGGGCATGATAACCAAAGAAGAGGCACTCATGCGCATAAATCCAGCAGACCTGGATCAGCTCATGCATCGCAGGGTTGACCCCAGGTACACAGGAAAGCCAGTTGCAGTTGGATTACCTGCATCGCCGGGTGCGGCATCTGGCAGTGTGATATTTGATGCAGATGAAGCAGAGAAGCGTGGAAGATTGGGCTGGAAGGTTATTCTGCTGCGTGAAGAAACGAAGCCAGAGGATATCCATGGATTCTTTGCAGCACAGGGCATACTTACGAGCAAAGGTGGAAAAACGAGCCACGCTGCGGTTGTTGCAAGAGGAATGGGAAAACCCTGTGTAACTGGCTGTGAGGATATAAAGATCGACTCGAGGGCAAGGGTTGCCACAATAGGAAACATAAAAATCAGTGAAGGAGATATTATTACGATTGATGGTACAACTGGCAGGGTATGGCTTGGTGAGGTACCAAAGATAGAGCCAGAACTCGGAAACGAATTCCAGACGGTTTTGAAATGGGCTGATGAAATCAGAAGACTTGGTGTAAGGGCGAACGCAAATACACCTAAGGAAGCTGCACTTGCACTCTCGTTCGGGGCTGAAGGCATAGGACTTTGCAGAACTGAGAGAATGTTTAATGAGACAGACCGTCTCCCGATTGTTCAGGAGATGATTCTCGCAGAGACCACCGAGGAACGCAAAAAATGCCTCGATAAGCTCTTGCCTATTCAGAAACAGGATTTCATAGAGATATTCAAGGTAATGAAAGATAAGCCAGTAACCATCCGTCTGCTTGACCCACCACTCCACGAGTTTCTCCCATCCCAGGAAGAACTCATGGCTGAGATTGAACGCCTGAAGAACTTCAGAAAGGTTGTTGAGGCACTTCACGAACTTCCAGATACAATAAAATTGCTCGACCCAAAGCTTCACATGTACCTTGACCCAATTGAGAAGGTATCCAAGGAAGTTATGGAACTCGGTGAAAAGAGAGTGGATGAAGACCTGCTGAGACAGAAAGAAAATATTCTAAGAAAGGTGAAAAATCTTGCGGAAGTTAATCCAATGCTGGGTCATAGAGGTGTGCGTGTAGGTATCACATATCCAGAAATATATGAGATGCAAATACGGGCAATACTGGAGGCAGTTGCAGAGATGATTAAAAATAATATGCCAGTAAACGCAGAGATTATGGTTCCGCAGGTGTGCACAGCACAGGAGCTTAAGTGGGTGCACGACATATTACTGCGTGTGCACAGGGAAGTTGAACAGAAATACGGAATTAAGGTCCCTTACAAATTCGGAACGATGATTGAGGTCGTGAGAGCATGTATGCGTGCAGGCAAACTCTCAGAGTACGCAGAGTTCTTCAGTTTCGGCACAAACGACCTTACACAGGCGACATTCAGCTTCTCCAGAGAGGATGCAGAGAACAAATTCTTGCCGCTGTACAATGAAAAGAAAATTCTGCAGGACAATCCATTTGAAATTCTGGATGTAAAGGGTGTGGGGCGTCTAATGATGATAACAATCGAGTGGGGTAGAAAGACAAGACCTGACTTAAAGATTGGAATCTGTGGGGAGCATGGTGGGGAACCCCGCTCCATCGAGTTTTGCCACGCAATTGGTGTCGACTATGTAAGCTGCTCACCATACAGAATCCCAATTGCAAGAGTCGCTGCAGCCCAGGCGGTTCTCAAGGAAAAACAGGGCACACTGAAAAAAGAACCGTAAGTGGCAGAATTTCAGGTAACAGATTGAAACCTGGATATCCTCTCAAGAATCGCAGAAACAACCTGCTCTACACTTAAAGCGGTGCTGTCAATGTACACATCATAAATTTCCCTTACACTCGGGTCGTAGCCGTAGATTTCTCTATAGCGCCTTGACTCACTCTGCTCCCTTGTGAGCATTTCCTCCCTGACAATCGAAACATCTTTACCTTCTCGCTGTGCAATCCGCCGCGCCCGCTCATCCACACCTGCAGTAATATACACCTTAATTGCAGAAATGCCATGCACATGGGCAAGCACGCCTGCAAGCCTTGCATCAAATACCACATTCTCAGCATTTTGCATTTCTGCAAGAAGCTTTGCGTCAAGTTCTCTATCAATGCTCCAGTCGTTCTCTGCAAGGGTTCCAAAATCTTCGAGTGAGAGACCCCTTGCCTTTGCACATTCCCTGAATATCTCTCCTGCTGAGAAATACCGATATTGCAGTTTATCTGCAAGGATTTTCGCTACGGTGCTTTTTCCACTGCCAGGTGGTCCGCTAACTGTGAGAATCATGCTCTACCCTTTCGATAAATTTTTTGAAACGGTAGTGTTTTATTATCCTGCCAAACACCGTGCTGAAGGGTATGGCAAGCAGTGAGTACAACAGAATCCAGTGTGGTAATACCGTGCTATCAAGCAATGAAACATTGTATGCCCAGGGCACGGAAATGTACTTGTCCACTGCCTCCTCGTACACGAAGAAAGACACCCATGCAAAGGTGACGAGAATAAAGAACATTGTAAATGCCATCATTTTTAACTGCCCTTTCATATTCTCATAGTTCATCTCCATTATTTTCGGCTGGAATTCCTGTAATTTTTTCATCTTAGAGGTATTGTTTGACTTAAACGCCTCACGGAATGCCTTGTTATATGCTTCCATATACTTCTGGTACTTCGCCATTTTTATCCAGTCCGTGTACTTCTCCCTGATTAGCGTGGTGAAGAGCGTGAGCAAAATTCCCACAAAAAAGAGGCTGAGAACTGGATACTTTCCGCCAAATCCGATAACTGGATACAGGATGAGTCCTACAAGCATACCAAAACCGTTTCTCATCTCCGGGTCGATGAAAATCATAATGGTGAGCATTACCATAAAAATCAGAAAAAACTGAGAAAAATTGAAGAGTGGTTTCTGCTCAGCCATTGCTACTCACCAAAGAATCCACGCAGTAGTGGATGCATCTCCATCAGCTGTTCTCTTGCCATTGCCTCGTACATGTTGATCATGATACCCACCGTGAGTAGAACACCTGTCCCTGATGCATTACCCACAGTTCCTATCATATCTGCAACCGCTGCGAGTGCACCAACTGCAGCACCGCTGAATATTGTCACATACGGTATGTACCTCTCAAGCACACGCTCGAGTATTCTGGGGTCTCTACGGAACCCTGGTATTTGCATTCCCTGCCTTTCAATCTGCTCAGCAACTGCCTTTGCATTCATGTTTGTTGTTTCAATCCAGAATTTGGCGAAGAAGATGGAACCAATTACCATGGCTGAGAGGAATACAACTACATGCGCAAACACCTGCCAGTAGGTATGTCCTCGCATATAACCTTCGTACCTCTGTGGATTGAAAAGAGGCAGGAGCCATTCATGTAAACCGTTCACGGTCGAGAGATAGTATGCCCCGCCAGAAATTGCAGTTGACTGGGATATGCCAAGTTGCTCTGCCTGCTCGGGGGTGGGATATGCACCTATCCACCACTGGTGCCCTATATATGGAATCTGGGATAATGTTGGGTGGCTCCAGAGAAGCATAGAAAACATTGCAATGTTGGCAAGCAGGGCAGACATAAGTATAACTGGTATGTTCGAGGCATACATGAGACGAATGGGATAACGGCCTCTTGCACCCCTTGCCCTTCCATGAGCAAGTGGTAACTCCAGTCGTGTTGATTCCACATATGCAACAATGAAGAAGATTGCTATCGTGCCAATGAGTGCAATTACTGGATTGGGATGTGCCAGGAAGATTTGCTCAAATCCACCATTTGCCAGTTCACCTGCACTCATATTCTGGAGCAGGTATATGGTCTTCGGGATTGTACCGGCGGGTGGATTCTGCAGTGAAAGTGCATCCGTTGCCTTTACTGGTAACCAGTTTATCGTTCCCGTGAATATTGCTTCCGCAACACCTGCTGCAATAAACAAGCTGATACCACTGCCTATACCCCACTTTGAAACTACTTCATCCATCAGAAACACAAGGTAACTTCCGAACACGAGCTGAATCACAATTATTGCCTGAGCGATTGTTTGGCCGTTTCCTGCAGACCATGAATTCAGTGAACTTACGAGCGATGCAGAGGGTGTGAGATAACCGTACACCTGGGGTATCGCCTCAACAAAAATCATGGCAATAACCACGAGCTTCTGTGTAGATTGATAAACTGCCTTGTCCTCTTTCTTCGAGAGGTCCAGCGATATTATCTTTGCACCTGTGAATAACTGCATGATGATTGAGCCAGTCACAATAGGACCAATACCCAGATGCATCAGTGAACCCTGAGCACCTGCCATTATGACACGCCATGAGGCAAACAGGTCGATGGTCTTTTTCTGGTCCAGCCCGAAGAGCATCACATTCGTCATCACAAAGTAGAGAATCAGAATAAGTGCGGTCCATATCATCTTCTTCTTGAACACCACATGTCCATCTGGCTTTTTGACCGCTGGCAACCTGTCACATACAACCTTTAGCCCGTACAATTTACTCTTATCACCAGCATATGACCATCCAAGAAACACAAATGCCCATAGAAATCCCATCAGTATTCCGAAAAACACGAGGGCAAGTGTTTCAGGGTGAAGTGCATAATAATAAATCACCATTGAGAGCACAAAGAATAGCACACATGGCACTGCAACATTATAATTTCTTGGCACTTTTTCCTCTTCGGCCATTACTTACACCTCTATTCCTGGACTATCTCACCACCGGCTTCCTTTATCCGCTCCATTGCTTTCTCCGAACACATATCTACAATTATCCTGTACTTGCGCGTGGGTTTGCCAGAGCCAAGCAATTTATCAATACCCATTTCCCGGAGGTTGACCACATAAACGCCATCCTGCTCTTTTATATTTCCTGCGCTCAGCAGTTCCTCAAATCTTTCCTCGATATCACATAGATTTATCGTGGATATTTCTGCCTTCGTTTCAGGTGGGCGCTTGAATCCGTGCCTTCCAAAGTGCATTGGTGCATACTTGTTCATCGCCATGAATTTGTGCTTGTGCAGACCCGCATTTCCTTTTCCACCTCTGATGCCTGCACCTCTACCTGACTTGTATCCTCTTCCATGCGTCCTATGTCCTCTGAATTTGTATGTTCTGCTTGGCATATTCATTCCTCCTTTGTTCTCCTTTTAATTTCAGTTTCCAGCATTTTCTCAAGTAACTTCTGGATTTCTGCTCCGCGGTATCCGATTGCCCCGCCATTGCGATATATCCGCTTCACAGAACGGTATCCACCCTTCGGAGGATTTAACCTGAACAGGGGTTTTACACCTTTGAGGTTTTCGTATTCAAATTCACCGCTGAATACTGCCTGGGCAAGGGCGTATATAGAGTTATATTTTGTGTTCGCACGAACATACTCGTCTGTAATTCGCTTGTTGCCCTCGATCCTCCCGCGCAGCAATATTAGCTTAGCCAGTGTCTCAGCATTTATCTCGCCCCATGTGACATAGTCCTTTACCTTCTGGATCATACCTCGATATGAAGGTGTATCCGGTACAATCACACAGTGATTTGCTCTCGTTAAATGGAGCAGTTTAAGTGTATCAATTATATCCCTGTTTGTCTTGCATGTGCCTTTTACTCTTACCACTGCGTAAAGTGTTGTCATATCCTTACCTCCTCATCTTTTGCTTTTCTTCCTTTGTTGCCTTCTCTTCAAGTTCATCTTTGATGATTGTGTACCCGACGGAACCGCTGACAATCTTGAGTTTATTTGCAGTATCACCGGTTACCTTGTATTTTGATGTTGCAGCCAGTGCATTGTATGTCGCGTATACAAAATTCACTGTTGTTTTTGAATGCCCGCGTGTGAAACCCCATGCGTCTTCGATGCCCGCAAACTTCAGAATTGGTTTTGCCACATCGCCTACCGCGAGAGATACGCCGCGTGGTGCGGGTTTGAGTGTTATTTCTACACTTCCACTCTTACCAGTAACGAGAAATGGCAGTGTGTGTGGCTTCCCACAACCACATTCCCATGACCCACATCCACGCTTTATCTCAATCATGTTCAACTTTGCATTGCTCACCGCCTGTCGTATGCCTGGACCGACCTCCTTACTCTTTGCTCTACCAATACCCACAAAACCGTCACCATTTCCTACAACAACGGTGATTGCAAACTTAACTCTTCTACCTGAATCTGTCATTCTTTGTACCATATTTACATCGAGCACCTGTTCGGCAAGTTCTGGTAATAAAATATCTACAATTTCTGGCTCACGCAGAGGAAGCTTGGTTGCCAGTGCCTCGCTCATTGTCTTGACCTTTCCTTCTTTAACAAGCCTGCCCAATCTTGTTCTGGGTATCCAGTCCTCGGTCATTTATGCACCTCCTTCATCAATTTTTTTCTTTATGGTTTCAATCTGTGCTGTGTCAAAGTTTTTAAGATGATTTCCATGAATTCGTGTATCATCAGGCAGTACTTCACTCTGGTGTGGAATCTCAAGTCCGGCATCCAGCAGGCCTTTGAGTGCTGCGAACACCCGTGCACCCTTTGCAGGTGCGTTCATCCCGATATCAAGCACTGCGTTCTTTATGTCCTGTTTTAATGCACGCTTCCCTGCTAGATATCCTGCAAGATAGCTGGCTGGCGTGGTATCTGCGTTTCCTACATACCCAAACTTTTTCTTTAACTCGAAGCCAGTTGCACTAACCGTGATGCGGTCACCTTTTGGGTCAAATTCCGCAATCTGAACGATTACATTTCTGTTTGTCTTTCTTACAACTACCCTTGGCATGCCAGCTCTTAAAATCTTCAATCTAAATCGGTAGTCAGTTTTCTGTTCCCGTCTTCTTCTAAATGGTACACGATATGTTCTGTGCATGTTATCACTCCTTCAATATGTTCTGCATCTTGAGTTGTAGTCGCAGATGTGACTTGCTCTTAAACATGCCGCCTTTCGCCTGCATATAAAGTTTCCTGTAAATTTTTCTGTCAATCTTTTTATTATCTCTGAGCGTTCTGAGCAGGTTACGCAGTGCCCGAATGGTCTGTATCCATTTCCATTTTCTTGGTGCTCTTGCATATTTCGGGCCTTCTCGTGAGCCGGGACCTCTTCGTCTACCCTTTGCTCGCTGTGCCCTCATTGCACGAATTCTTCCTCTTGAGTTTCCTTTGACCTTCTTAACACGGATAACACCCGCTGCAATTGCATCTTTTATGTCCTGTCTGGTAACTGCCTGAGAGAGATCGGAAATTGCATTTGGGTCAATCCATACACGATTTATCCCGCAACCAAGAATTTCTGCCGCCATTCTCTTCTGATTTCTAAGATTCATTCTCTCACCTTCACAGGATTAAGTACACGAATTCCCAGTTTCTCAGCTTCTTTCATAATCTCCATGCGTTTCCGCATACCAACCGTCCTTGCAATTCTACATGCCTCTACTTCTGGTTTAATCGTTTTCAATTCGTTGAGGTTGTGCACAAGCACCTCCCTGAAACCAGATGGATGCAAGCCCCTTACTTGCTTCGGGCCTCTGAATCCGATAGAGACGACATTCGGTCTGTATCCATAGTGTCTCCGCATTTTTGAATGCATGCCTCTGGGTACTCTCCATTTTACCCGCTGGAGGCGCTTGTACCTGTGCCACTCCTGTCGCAGAAACACAGGTCGTTCATGATTCATGCGGTTTCTGAGCATAAGTAATTTCTTTAAATTTGCAGGTAATTCTGGTTTTTTCTTGGGCTTGATTTTGGCCTCTTCTTTTGTTTTCTTATCCTCTGTGGTTTTTTCCTTTGCCTCTTCTTTTGTTTCTTTAACTTTTTCTTTCTTTTCCTCAGCCATCTATATCACCTCAACTCGTGGGTTTTTTGCCTTTTGAAACAATGTAAATCCCATCCTGGAACACGCGTGGGTCATACCTCTTAATTTTAGTGGCTCGTTCGATATTTGCAGCACTTATGCCCAGCTTTTCTACATCATTACCTACAAGCACTACATCGTTTCCCTTAACTGTAACCTTCACATCTGGAAGGATTTTTGCTTTCCTTGGTTGTTTCTCGCCCAGGAAGTTTTCTATGATTAATTCATCTCCTTTAACTGTGAGCTTAATCGGAAAATGTGCGTATACTGCTCGAAGTGTGTACTCAAATCCTTCGGTAACGCCAGTGAACATGTTTTTGAGATGCGCTTCCCATGTGCCCACAATCGCCTTCTCACGCCTTGTTGGTCGTTGTGCTGAAATCACGAATTTATTGCCATCCAGTTTTATACTTATCTTCGGGTGTTCAAAGACACGCTCCAGTTTTCCACGCTTCCCGCTGATTCGAACAAGATTTCCCTGCATCTCTGCTTTGATTTCTGGTGGCACATTAACAGTTATTTCCAGTTTTTCTTGTCTCATATTTTCCACCTCAGTACACATATGCAAGAAGTTTGCCGCCTATCCCAAGTTCCTTTGCCTTTGCGTTTGAGATCACACCTGCGGTTGTGGTAAGAATTAGAATTCCGAAGTCCTGTCCAGGCAGGTATCTGGATTCGTAACGCTCAATATCTCTTGCCTTTACTGAGAATCTTGGTTTTATAACGCCACAGGAGTTTATGCTCCCGCTCAGCTTAACATTAAACAAACCGGACTTACCATCGTCAACGAACTCAAACTGTGTGACATAGTTGTGTTCCATCATCACCTTAAGTACATTTCCAATTAGTTTAGACGCCTGCACCTGGCACTCCTTTTTCCCGGATTTCTCAGCATTTTTTATTTTCACGAGGACATCATTCAGTGGGTCATGTAACATATCTATCACCTCACGAATATTTCTTAAATCCAAGTTCTGGTGCAATCTCTCTAAAGCATTGTCTGCAGAGATGCATGCCATACCTTCGGACGATGCCGCGCTTTCTCCCGCATCGCTCGCATCCAATCTTCCTGCCAAACAACTTCTTTGGTTTCATGCTCTCACCTAGATGATACAATTTCAACATTAAATTTCTCCTTGAGAAATTTCATTGCTTCTTCTTTCGTTACACGGTGCTTCTCAGCAACCTTTGACCTTGCCCTTTTTCTATACTCCACGCGCTTGCCAGCTCGTGTGAGCACTGCACAAACATCCATTCCAAATATACCGATATTCGGGTCGTACTTCATACCCTCGAAATCGGTATGGTCTGTAATTCCAAATGAAAAATTACCATATTTGTCAAACGAGTAATCTGCAATCTTGTTGTCTCTTATCCAGAATGCACGCTTCAGAAAATCCTCCGCCTTTTTGCCCCTTAATGTAACTTTGACACCGATGGACATCCCACGCCGCACACCAAGGTCTCTGTTCGTCACACGGGCGCGGGTTATAAGTGGTTTCTGGCCTGTGATCATAGAAAGTACTTTCTCTGCCTTCTGCAATCGTTCTCCGCCTTCGCCTACACCGATGTTCACAACCACTTTTTCGAGTTTTATTTTTCTCATCGGGTGCTCTGTTCCTGATGTTTTGCTCATATTACCTTCACCTCTGGCAGTTTGATTTCAGGTACCTTTATTCCAATTACAAATACCTTCTCCTTAACTGTGGAAAATCCCTCTTTGAAGTACACAATGTTCGGCCTTGACGCAGACACAATTTCCTGCCCTGCAATCGTAGCAATCTCGCCAACATGCTGTCCACCGATGAAATAACATACATTCCCTGTTTCAAAAGGAAAGCGATTCAGTATTCGCTGGCCTGGCACTTCTATCTTGAGTGTGTCCCATGTTCGGTACTCCTGCGGTTTTTCCACGAGGATGTTTCTTCCGTCATGGAGGTTGAGTTGTGTTACTCCTCCTTTTTGCGTGGTCTTGTTTTCAATTCTTACCAGCTTCCATTTTGCCTCATCTGCAGTAATCCTGACAGGGATTAGCCTCCCATTGCGGTCTATGAGCATTCTGTACTGCTCGTTTATCTTATCAATGCTTACCACATCCATAAGACCAACACCCTGCTTTACATCACGCACCACTTTTCCATCGATTTTTACATTGCCGTTCACTACGATGCGTTTTGCTTCCGCTGCTGTATCACAGTGATGCAAGAGGTCTCTGAGCAGGACCGTTAGCGGTAAACACTCATTCAGCGCATGTTTTCCAGGCATGGGGCGTGTAACAAATTTGTGCACCTTTCTTGTCACTTTCCAGCTTACTGGTGCTGGCAATCTTTTTAGATGCTTGCTCATGCTGATTCCTCCTTATCCTCTTTCTTTTCTTCTGTGACACCTTCTTCAGTGCCTTCACCTTCTTTTTCTTCTGCTGGAGGTAACTCCTCCTTCAATTTTTTCCTCCTGAGCGGGTCTGTAAGGTTCAATTTCACAATCATCACATTTGAGGGATGGACTGGATACGGCTTGAGTTTTCCATCTGCTTTCTTAACTGTCACATTTTCTACATGCAATCTTAATTTCTTGAAATCAAGCTTTGCCACCTTATCAACAGTACCCTTGTACTGTCCACGCATTATTTTTACTGTGTCTCCCTTCACAACACCAAGTGTTCTCATACCATATTTTTCTCGCAGTTCCTTAGCAAGGAGACAATGAAACACCTTCTTTCGCTGATTTAGTGGTGCTCTGAAGAGTTTTTTTCGTTCCTTTCTCGGCTGAATACTCATCTTATTCACCTCACACAATAATTGAAGCAACTGCAGCAATTCTGGGCCAGCGTTCTGCAGCTTCCTTTGCTACCGGACCTTTTATATCCGAACCTTTAACTTCACCAGTTTCCGTGGTTATTACCGCAGCATTATTTTCGAACTGTACCATCGTTCCATCTGGTCTCCTGAAAGGACGCTTTTGACGCACAATTACTGCATATACCACCTGCTTTCGCATCTCTGGAGTCCCTTTCTTGACGGATGCTACAACGATGTCACCGATTCCTGCGCTGGGATATCTCCTGTGAGAACCATGGTATTTCGGAACTGCAATTATCTCGATTACCTTTGCACCCGTGTTGTCAATGCACTCCAGTCGTGCACCTTTTGGTAAACCTCGTGTCTGTCTACCTGGTAGTCCCTTCATTTTGTTCGCCTCCCTTTTTCACATTGATAACCACAAATGATACCGTTTTACTCAGAGGTCTGCACTCCATGATCTGCACATGGTCTCCTGCCTTCACATTCAGGCATGGGGGTGCGTGTGCTGCGTACCTGCGTGTTCTTTTTTCATATCTTTCGTACTTCTTGAGATACCAGAGATACTCACGCTCTACAATCACCGTGGATTGCATTTTGTCTGATGCTACAACTCCTTCAATTATCTGCCCACGCACAGACAATGTTCCATGGAAAGGGCAGTTTTTGTCGTTACATGCCTTATCTGGAACAGGCACCTCTACACCAATATTTCTCGCTTTGCTTTCACTCATTTTTTCACCTTCTTATTCCTTATTTTCTTTATTCTGTCCTCGGGTCTGAACATAATTTTACTTCCATCAATTACCACATCGTTTTTTGTGAGGATTCTGAAGACCGTGTATTTTTTTGGTATTTTCATATCTTCACCACCAACATGAATTATCAGCATGTTCCGGGTTTCATCCACCACAATCCCCCGTACACCTACAAGGGATTTCTGGGATGCACCCAGAATTTCTATTTCATGCCCTATAAATTCATGCTTCAGTACTGCATTTTTCACTTTACCTCCACCTTGAATCCAAGTTCCTCCAGGGAATCCTGGACTTTTTTCTTATGGTCTCCCTGCAGTTCTATTCTTCCATCCTTCACGGTTCCACCAGATGCGCATTTCATTTTCAATTTCTTTGCAAGCTCATGCATGTCTATATCTGCGCCGTCAATGCCTTCCACGATTGTCACCGTTTTTCCATATCTGCGCTTGTCCGTGTACACTTTCACATGCTGTGTTTCCTTCGCAATCTGCTCACATATGCACAAATCCTCTGGTAGACCACATACTGGACATACACCTGGCATTTTTTATTCTCCTCCTTTGGTTTTATGTTTTTCTTCGTTCATGACTGTAAGCATTCTGGCAATCTGCAGACGGAGTGCCCTGAGTTTACCCGGGTTCGCTGGGGCACCTCCCATTGCAGCTACACCTCGTTCATGAATTAATTCATCTTCCAGCTCATTTAATTTTTTAATTCGTTCCTCTGGCGTCATCGCTCGCATGTCCTTTGCTTTAAGTGCCGGCAATTAGTTCACCCCCTCAGTGTCTTTTGTGTCTTTCTTTTTATTTTCACCAGAATCCTCGCCAGCTTCTTCGCCCTCCACAATTTCAACTTCATCGATTGGAGGAGCTTCTTCTTTTATTGACTTGAGCTCGGAAATTATGTGCTGCTTCACCTTACCTTTCACGCGCACTTTCTCTGGTTTTATCTCAATTTCCGGTTTCTGTGCACCCGGGGCAGGTGCTTTCTGTGCAGAAGCAGTTTCACCTGCTGGTGTCTGAGCGAGCTGTTCTGTGGTCTTTGCCTCCGCTGCCTGTGGCTGTGCACCTGCATCACCTGCTGGCACTGGTGAAGGTTCTTTTATCACGATTTCATCTGGTAATTTAGCATCCGGTCGCATTATCCATACGGTTGCACCCATTATGCCTGGCTTAAGCTTGGCTACTGCATATCCTTTATCTACAAATTTGAGTGCTGAGTCGCCACAGTACTTTATCGTTCCTTCCCTGAATTTCTCTGTTCGATGTCGCTCGCCTGTCAGCTTACCTGCAATAATTACCTGACAGCCACGCGCACCTGCATCCATGATTCTTCGTACCGTGGAATGCCCTGCACGCCTGTATTGCCATCCTCGCTCAAGTGCAATCGCCAGCTTTTTTGCCATAATCTGCGCATTGAGTGCCGGGTTTTTTATTTCCTGGACTTCTACCTGGGGATTATCAAATTTGAAGTCATGTTCAATCGCAGTAGTGAGGTCTTTTATTGCACCACCTTTTCTTCCGATAACCAGACCAGGTCGTTCACAGTAGAGTACAACACGGGTACCCATTGGTGTACGCTGTATTTCAGCGCCGCCAAAACCTGCACGCTCTGTTTCCCGCATCAGAAACTCTTTTAGCAGCACTCTGCGCACATTTTCTCTAACAAGTCGTCTTTCTGTTGCCAAGTTCATTCCTCCAGTTGCTCAAGTATTACTTCTATATTCGTCGTCTGCTCATGCCATGGTGTGCTTCTCCCGTGGGCACGGGGCATATACCCCTTCTGTATTGAACCGCGGGAGGCAGCAATTACCTTGATTTTCATGTTATCCGGGTCAAATATTTCAAGTGACTCTGCATTTGCCCGCGCTTCTCTCAGGAGTTTTAGTATGTACTTTGCGGGTTTTACTGGATATCTGGCAGGTCCATGCCCTTTTTTGTGAGCTGCACCGTATGTGTATCTTTTTATTTTCACTGGCTGTTTCAGTGCAATTACATTTTCCAGAAACTTCTCTGCATCTGGAAGCAGCATGCCTCTGATGGCATTGCATATCTCATACGATTTCTTCGGTGAAATCGGCAGTTCCTTCCCGTACGCCTTTACATGCTTTTTGGGGTCTGTCTGAAATGTGTAGCCCATTGTTTCACCTCACTTTAGTGGCAGGAACTTTGAACTTCTGGTAGCTCCAACACCAGGTCCTGAGTGCTTCTCGAATTTTCTTGTAAGAACAAACTCACCGAGGTAATGCCCGATCATCTCTGGCTTTATTTCAAACTCCTTGAACTCCTTGCCATTATGCACTGCAACGCGTTTACCAACAAATTCAGGCACAATGACAATGTCTCTGCAGTGCGTGCGCACAACTGTGTCCGTCGCATTTTTAATTTTTTTAACCGTCTGGAGTTGCTCTGCGTTATATCCCCGTTTTAGCGTGCGTCTTGCTCTTGCTGGTAAAATGCTAAGTAACTCCTCAAATGGAAGTTTGAGCAGTTCTTCAAGTGTATATCCTCTGTATGTAAACTCCTTCTTTCTTCTGGCCTGAATTACACTCTTCTTCTTTCTTTCTTTTCTTCTGCTGGCTTTTGTGCCACCTTCACCTGCCATCTTTTCACCTCTTCTTTAACTTCTTTCTTCTGGGTGAGAATCTGCCCACCTTCTGTCCTGGCCATGCCCCGGCAGACACAGTGCTTGGCCTTCCTACATGCTGATGTGAACCGCCACCAAATGGATGATTTACAGGGTTCATTGCAACACCACTCACCTTGAATGGGGCTTTAGCCAGGCTTCTGAATGCATGCACTTTCTTGCCTGCTTTAGCAAACGGTTTTTCTTTCCTTCCTGCACCTGCTGGTATTCCAACCGTTGCGCGACATGTGCCATTCACGGTCTTGAACTTGCCAGATGGTAGCTGTAGAATCACATTATCCTTTACCATCGACACAACGAGTGCCGCAGAGCCCGCAGACCTTATCAGTTTTCCACCATCGCCAGGAGTGAGTTCGATATTATAAACATATGTACCTTCAGGGATTTTCTTCAAAGGGAGTATATTCCCACGCTCGATTGGTGCGTTTTCACCGATGTGTATCTTTGAATTGACCATAAGTCCATCAACTGCCAGAAATCTGTATGTCTCTCCATTCTCGAATGCAACTTCTGCGACTGGCACTGTATGTGCAGGACTGTGTGTGATATCTTTTACGATGCCTGTACCCATTATCGTGACTGGTGGATATTTTACAGGTCCGTGATGTCTGTGGCTCGGTGCTCTGTATACCGTGGAACCATGACCTCGCCTTCTTGCTATAATTCTTTTGCCCATTCACACCACCTTCAGAACACTCCTATTTTCATACCGATTTCCTCAGCTTTGTATGGCGATGCCAGCTTTACGATTGCACGCTTCCCATTCTTGTCTATTCTGGTATTCACCTTTTCAACCTTCACGCCATACTTCTTTTCAACTGCTTCCTTTATCTCTTTCTTCGATACGCTGATTGGAACCTTAAATTCAAGTTTGTTCTCTTTTTCCATCATTATTGATGTTTTTTCAGATACAAGTGGATGCAATATTACGCGCTGGTCCATTCTTACCACCTCGCAATCTTTTCAAGCGCTTTCTCAGATATCACAGTGAGGCGTCCCGGCATTCCGCCAGGTGCCAGGTGATACACATTCAGTTGTGAGATGTCTACAATATCCACGCCTGGCAAATTCATTAATCCAGTCCAGTTATCCCTGTTTGTAGTGACTACCAGCAGGGATTTGGGAACCTTGTATCTTCTGCCCCGCATTTTTCCTTTGCCTGCACGGATGTGCGTGCCCTCTTTTGCACGCTCAATGTCTGAGACCAGTCCGAGCTTAACCAGAAATTCACTGGCGGAAGAGGTCTTATCCATGCCTTCGCCATCTCCTTCCACAATAACTGGAAGCGTTATACTTTCGTTGAATTTGTGTCCCCGCTGTTTCACAATTTCTTTGTCCTTCGTTGCAGAGAGTGCAGATTTCTTTGCGAGAAGTTTTTCTTTCTTGTTGATTTTGATATGCCAGTTCTTCTCAGCGCGTGGCGGATGTGCCGCTCTACCTCCAACACAGTTTGGTGCCTGAGAACCAGTCATGCTGTCCTTCAATCTGGGCACACGGGATACCCCTCTGCCTTTCCCTGCCCACTCCACTGAACGCTTCATACCTGGAATCCGATGTGCACCATACGGTTGCATTGCATATGCATATCTTCCATACGGCTGACGACTGTTTGAAAGAATTGCATGTACAACCTTCCTTATCAAATCGACTCTAACGGGAACCAGAAATGCCGGGGGAAGTGTTGTCTGTTTTATCTTCTCACCCTTCGTTGAGTACACATTTACCTTGTACTCTGCTTCTCGGGCACTTGTTTCTACTACTTTTTTTACTACCTTCTTCACCATTTTAATCTACCTCCATCATGCCCCCTGTTTCGGTGATTTCGAGATGTATGTTACCTTTGGTACACCGGCGGGCACCTTTGTCTTCCGCACTGCATCACGGAATGCCACTACTCTCTTGGTGGGCCCTGGTACAGAACCCATCACAGCCACAAAATCACTCTTGATTACACCGTAGTGGAGAAATCCACCAGGTGGTGTTATGTTGTCCCATATGTCACCCTGTTTCTCCGCATCCTTCTTTTTCTCCTCTTTCTGTTCTTTCTTATCTTCACTTCCCTTGCCCTTCTGCAATCTCTCAATTGTTTCCTTTGCCAGTTTGATTTTTACCAGTAACTTATTAAGCTCAGTGCGCTGATGATATCCCATCTGTCCCGCCTGGGGAACCGTGGGCATCACATAACTCGGAAAGTGCGGACCCAATGTGCCAATCATCCTTCTGTGCTTGCTGTTTTTTCTCGGCTGGAGTTTCACGCCCCATCGTTTAATGTGTCCCTGAAATCCCTTGCCCTTCGTAATTGATGCCACATCTACATACGAACCTTCATTTGCAAACTCTGAAAAAGGTACTTCCTTACCCAGTATCTTCTTTGCATACTCAACGCGCTCTTTTATTGTTCCCCCTCCAATCCTGAGTTCCATAATATCTGGAACTTTTTTGGGTACTCCTGATATGAGCCAGGGTTGAGTATAAGCAATGATTCTCACATCTTCAATATTATCTATATTCATATCTATCTTTGCAATGGCATTTTTCGTGTCATATTTTTCAGGCAGTGGAAGCCTTCTTGATACATACTTATCAAGATTTGAAGCCCACGCCTCTGTCAGCGTGTAAAGTGCACCGTTTTTCATTCCGTACACCCTTATTGCTGCCACTTTGATGGGCGGTGTCTCAATGATGGTTACAGGAGTTTGCACTTCCATACCGCCAGTTGTGCTCCTCTTTCTTTCATCCAGCATCAGTACATGCGTCATTCCCACCTTGTAGCCAAGAAAACCCTGGATCTTTGGAGAGCCATCTATTTCAGGCCAGCTCTCGAATTTCGGGATATGACTCTTTGCACGCTTTCTTGGCGAATACGCCTGAGAACCTCTTCTCGGATGATGTCTTTTTCCCATATCAACCACCTTTTTTTCGTAGTGCCTTCAGGTATTCCAACCGTGACGCCATTTCCCTGCATACAATTCCTGCCTGCAAGGGTACGGGGCTCAAACGCTATCCCGATGCGTCTGGTTGTGATTCCTGTTTTTTGTCTTGTGTTAATCCAAATACAAGGGGTATATAAGGATTTTCAGGAACATGTGGTGTTTGCACAAAGATGCTTTTTCCTGGAGTGCAGATAATGTTACTTTTTGTATATTTTTGTTATCTTGTTATATATAATGAGAAGTTATTAATAAATAAAGCCCGAACACGCACACGCAGGGAAATAAGAAGCGATAACGCGTGCAAAAATTCATACAAGAAAATACCAGAGCAAGAGATTATTTTACAACAATGTCAAACCTGTTCTCAATCACAACGAGTTCTCTGGCACCAGAGTACTCCATAACACAGTACAGGTTCAACTTGTGCTTGTACGCTATGTCGGTGATGTCCTTCACAAAGCCAATGAACTTCTCAGTGTCTATTTTTATTCTCACCACATCACAGCCATCAATTACCACATATTTTATTCCGTTCTGTACTGCATTTTTGATTGCCATTATGAACTCAGTATCTACCGCTTCTGGCTTTATTGTCTTGATGTCTGTAATCTCCATATCTGTGAGCCAGTAGTACTCAGCATTCTGGAAATACCGCTGGAGTTTTTTCGGGTGCGTCCTTGTGATTACCAGCACCTTCTCTCCTGATGGTATCGAGTTTGCTATCTTTTCCAGTGTATCTTCTTTTCGGTAATACAGAACTGTACGCTTGATTGCTGGCTTTATTTCTATGTTCGGTGCCTTCTCAGTTTTATCAAACATTGCAGTGAGCATTTTTATCTTTTCTTCTTCGTAATATGAAGGTCGTATCTGAGCAATAAATGTTGAGTTTGTTGTCGAGGCAACATCTGAGATGTCCTTGAGGAAATTTGTCACCGCCTCGAAACCGCACTTTATTGCAAGATACTCCACATCATCAATAAATACCGTAGCCCCTGGATTTTCTCGCATGAAGTTTATTATGCTCTGGGTTATCTCAAAATCAAGTCGTGAAGGGTTAGCAGAGAGTTCCTCGGTCTCTACCTCTGTAATCCAGATTACCGGGATTTTTTCAAATCTGTATGTGGCACGGATGCTTGCAGGTGCTTTACCTGTTACGCAGAGCCCGGGTCTTCTGGTGGACAGTGTACGCAGGAGTGCATATGTGGTGTTTGAATAGTCATCCAGCACGACATAGTTATATCCTGGTTCAACGCCAACCAGTGCCTCCTTCGCAATCCCGTCTACCTTCTCAATCTCGGCACTGATTGAGAGCAATTTGTACTTCGTGAGTGCATAACCGAGGAGCATGGCGGAAATGCTCATAACTACAGTTGTGGGGTCAGGCAACATCATAGCATACATGTTATATGCATTACCTGCCAGTGGAATTATCACCGCAAAAATCAGAATTCTCGCCTGTGCCTTCTCAATCTTTGTCTTCGCCTGCTTTATTGAAATTGCCAGTGAAATTATACCTGCGAGAATCAGCGTGTACTCTATCGCAGTATACACCCACCACACGGTTGACCACATACCCGAAAACTTCCCGGGTGCAGTTGGCTCTTCATAGTAATAGGAGAAAAATATATGGGTGAATGGGTTTGTGAGACAGAGGACTTGAAACACACCAATCAGAATCGCAAGAGCGATGTAAACTGCCCTGTAATTGAGAATCTTGCGATATATTGGTATGGAATTTGCCACGAGAAAGAACGCAGGGCCAGTCATAATTATTCCAATGTATTTGAAGTGGTAAAAGCCAATAATGAGGCCAGGGCTGTTTGAAAAATAGTAACCGCTCTCGCCAATAGACCAGATAATCATTGCAATGCAGAGAAAGAGAAACAGCTTGTTCTCCCTGCGCTTCGGGTTAGACCAGTATCCACGATGACCTACATACATCATCACAAGAGCCAGCACAAGATAGAATGCACCTACATATGGGTATACTCCTGCTTCCATGACCACTAACCTTTAAATACCTCCCGAATATAAAGTTTTGTACGGAGGCACTAAATATGTCCAGAGTACACTCAAGCAGAAAAGGCAAACATTCATCAAAACCACCAAAGGTAAAGGAGAATCCCTCCTGGGTTACGCTGAGTAAGGAAGAGGTTGAGAATCTCGTGCTTGAACTTGCGAAGAAGGGTACCAGCATGCCCATGATTGGTATGATTCTTCGTGACCAGTACGGTGTACCCAACATCCGTCTTGCAACAGGTAAAACGGTGTACCAGATTCTAAAGGAGCATAAAATGCTACCACAGATTCCGCCAGATGTCAGTGCTCTGATTGAAAAGGCAAATAATTTGAAGGTGCATCTTAAAGCACATCCGAAGGATTATTCAAATAAGCGCGGGCTTACACTGGTAGAATCAAAGATAAGGCGTCTGGCAAAGTACTACATCCGCAGAGGATTGTTACCGCCTAAGTGGTCATACACTCAGTAGTTATGGTTTTTACGCTTCCCAAACCACTTTTTGATACCTATAAGGTTGCGTCCAATCTTATCAGCAATTACCATGGCACAATCAGAGTTTTCACGCATTACGATGCAGACGGAATTGGTTCTGCAGGCATACTGGCAAAAACACTTTACAGAATGGGTAAAAATTTTCATCTCACATGCAGGAAAAATCTTGACGATGAGTTTTTCTCGATACTGCAAAAAGAAAAAAATAAACTGCTGATAATTGCAGATATGGGAACAAATGACGCATTCAAAATAAAGCAGCATACCGACTATCTCATCATCCTGGACCATCATCAACCCACCGAGGAGATAATCCAATGGCACAACAGCCTGGCAAATGAGGTAAAGAAGGAAAAAGATAAACTTCTGATTGAAGAAAAGATGAACCTTGAAGCAAGAAACATGGTGATATTGAACTCACATCTCTTCGGGTTGAATGGTACAAGTGAAGCATGTGCCTCTACAATGTGTTTCGTTCTCTCGATTGTGTGCGACGAGGCAAACTGGGACATGCTTCCGTTTGCACTTGCAGGTGCCGAGGGGGACAGACAGAACAGCGATGGCCAGTTTTACGGAATTAACAGACAGATTCTCGATGAAGGGCTTGCTCGTGGAATTATCAAGCGTAATCAATGTTTTGCATTTGATGGCGTTTCATTGTATGATGCAATTTCAGTGTCAAACGACCCATTCTTCTTGAATTTTGTAAAAAATCCGGATAAGCTTGAAGAAATGCTTAAAAAACTGGGAATTGAAAAAAATGCAAATATATCAAATCTCACTGCTGAGCAATTTAAGATGCTTGCCTCTGCGCTTGCCCTCGAAATGCTCAGGCAAGATGTGCACATTAATGCTGTAATGACCCTGTGCCAGTACGACTTTTTTGGCACAAACGGTGTGCGTGTAAAAACACTTGCAAATTATCTAAATTCTTGTGGAAGATTGGGAAAATCTGGTAAAGGAATTGGATTGTTTTTTGATTTCGAAAAGTATGAACCAGAGGCGTCAAAAGTGAGGGACGAATACAGGACAAATGTGAGGAAGTATTTGCTCCAGATTCTTGATGGTGGAGTCACTCGAATGCGCGGTTGCCAGTATTTCTGGGTAGACCTTGCGGAATATGCAGGTAGCATCGGTGGTCTTGCACTCACATACATGCTGGATAAATCAGTGCCAGTATTTGTGTTGTCGAGGAGGGATAAGGTTGTATCTATATCAAGCAGGGGCTTACCAGAGCATGTAAAGTCTGGACTTAATCTTGGTTTGGTGTGCAAAAATGCTGCAGAACAGTGCGGCGGCCACGGTGGCGGGCATACAATTGCGGCTGGTGCAGAGGTCCCGGAAGGTAAGGAGAACGATTTTCTCAAATACGCTGACGAAATGATATGCAAGCAGATGCAGATTTAAAACATATGCCGATAATATTATATCTAAAAACAGTATGCCCCGTTTGGGATTCACATGACGGAAGAAGTCATATCAGAAAAAAATGCGGATGCTAGCCAGAATGCAGCAACTCAGGCGGAATCAAAATTCAAAGATGGGGACTTTGTAGTAGCCCAGATGGATGTTTATGTGTTTTCACCAGAAAACAAAGAGATGCTTGTAGAGACAACCTCTAAAGAGAATGCGGAAAAGGAAAAAATCTACAAGCCAGAGCAGGAATATAAACCAATTGTAATCTGCTTCGGACGCACGAAACTGCTGCCGAAAGTCGAACAGGTATTGAGAAATGCAGAACCAGAAAAACTGTATGAAATTGTACTCGAGCCACAGGACGCCTATGGTGAAAGAAAGCCAGACCTTATCAGGACTTATCCATTGAATCAAATTCTAAATCTTCCAGAGTTTCGCGAAGGAAAGGAGACACTCGAGGTTGGCAAAACAGTAACACTGCGCGACGAGAATGGAATGCCAAGGGAAGGAAAGATTGTTACAATTACAGCTGGTAGAGTAAGAATTGATTTCAATCACCCGTACGCTGGTAAAAAAGTAAAGATAAATGTAAAGATTGAAAAAGTATTGCATACAGAAACAGAAAAAGTGTATTCTCTAATCGAAATGATATATGGAACTAACAAAAACTTCGAGGTCGAAGTGCATGGTGTGGATATAAAAATTCATGTGCCAGAGCGTGCAATGATGGACTTCAACTGGGTCGGAGCGAAAGTAAAAATAATTGCGGAAATCCGTGCCAGATTCAAGGCGAAGAAGGTCATATTTATTGAAGAGTATGTACTGAAAAAGGAAGAGGAGAAAACTGGCGAATCAACAACTGTTGAGACGGGTGCCGAACAAACAAAGGCAGAACCTGAAGAAACAAAAAAACAATAATCCTTGCCAGATAAGGATAAACGATGTCAAATATTCGAAGTCGGGCTCCACGTACACAAAAGGCACATCTAACAAAAAGTTAATAAATACCATGGTATTATGTAGATAACATGAGGAGAAAGGACGTACTTACCAACAAAGAAAAGCATGCTTTGTATTACCTTGTCAAGTACCCGGTAGAAACTGACAAAGCACTGACAGAGATCACGAAACTGAAGCTTTCGACCGTAACCGCAATAAGACGCAGATTGAGAAGAATTGAACTCTACAGGGGGGTCAATACCGCACTTCTAACAAACCTGGGTGCGGAACTTCTTACTGTAAGTTACGGCACACTGAACCGAATATCAAAAGGAGTTGGGGTAGATTTTTATAAAAATGTAGACCTCAATGCGTTCTACATGTGCACTGACGAAATCTGTGATCTGGCGATCAGTTTCGAAAAAAATTATACGGGCGCCAGGAAAACAATGGACAACTTTTTAGCCCAGGTGCACCAAAAGGGACTTAGCTCAGATAACTGGCATACCGCAGTATTTCCCGCTGAAAGTACATATCTTCTTAATTTCTTTGATTACTCACCGGTGATAAGATACCTTTTCAACCTTGATGTAAGAGCCAGTGAGAGAAAAATTCAACCTACATTATTGCGAACAGAAAGTGGCAGTATGGAATTCACGAAGAAGGAGAGAATTGGATTTACAGGACTGCTGATGGTGCCAGAAGGCACTGATGTAGATGTATCCGCAAAAACAAAACTCTCAAGACAGGCAGTTGCATCGATGCGCAGAAGATTTGCAGACAAAGTACTATTACCCAGAAGAGTGATAAACTTAGGGAAACTCGGACTGGAGATTCTTGTGCTTACACACGATAAACTGGATTTAGGCATTTCGCTGGAGGAAAAGGTAGACCGTGCAAAGGAGGCAATCTCAGATTTACCTGTGTTCTTTGGTGTAATCAGCAATTCTGATGCAATATATCTCTCTGCGTATAAGAACTACTCAGATTATGTGGCACACGAAAAAGCCAGGATTGAACAGATGAGAAAAGGAAAAACACAGACGATTGAATCTACAGCATCGTACACATATTCAATCTCTAATCTAAAGATGCTCAGGGACTTCACATTTCTGGACATCGCTACGAAGATGCTGGGCTTACCAACGCTATAAAACCACATAAAAATTATTTTTTACTTTCATTTTTTAACGGTTCTACTTCTACATGAACTCCTTCGGATTTTATTACTTTCACTTTCTCTCCAACAGCTATTTTTGTAGATGCAGTGGCACTCCATATACTGTGCTCAATTTTCACCTTGCCCCTGAGTGAGTCGGGTATTACTTCCACGGTAACCACGCCGGTCTTACCCACAAGAGAACTACCAGTTGTCGTAGTTGGTAGTTGTGTTTTGCCCAGCTTTTTGTAAAAGTAGAGTGCAAAAATTGTGGTTGGAATTGCAGTGCAGAGAATCACAAGTGGCGTCCAGATTGTGGAATACATTTCTGGCCAGATAATCCCCAGACATCCCATCACAATAAGCACAACACCAGGCACGATAATAAATCCTCCAGGTAATGTCGTTTCGAGAATAATGAGCCCAATGCCTGCAAATAGTAATATCCAGCCAATCAAATCAAGTCCGATTACTGCCTCAGCACTCATGATGTCTATAACTCTCAACACATATTTTAATTTTTCTAGGAAAAGATAGCCAGCTGTGATATCAAAATTTTTAAATACAATCTCGTAATCCTCCAATAAGTGGTAAATATGAAGAAGTTCATAACTGAGTTGAGAGGAAAGACGGTAATGACAAACGATGGCCAGATACTGGGCGTGGTAGACAATTTCGTAGTCGATTCCGCTACTGGCGAGATAGAGCATATGCTTGTGGTTCCCTCTGAGGAACTGGACACGAGACAGTTCAAACTGGACAATCAGAACAGGATAATTCTCCCGTTCAATTCAATGCGTGCAGTGAAAGATGTAATTGTGATGGACCTGGGAAGCCAGTAGATAGAATCTATACAAATCTTCGATGTGAGTTATGCCCAAACCAGATATAAAACGAATCAGGACATATATAGAGGGATTTGATGAAAAACTGAACGGAGGCATACCTCAGAAAAATGTGGTGCTCATAGCTGGTGAGCCAGGTACACTAAAAAGTACAATAGCGTTCTATATTTTGTATCATAACGCCTTGAAAGAAAATGCATCTGGTGTGTATATTACGCTGGAGCAGAGCAGGGAGAGCATACTTTCAAACATGGGCGGATTGGGACTTGATTATTCGCTTGTTGACAAAAAACTAAGTGTAGTTGACCTGGCAATGATTCGTAAACATTTGGACACAATCGGCGAAAACACCTGGATGCAGATATTCAAAATGTACGCAGAAAACCTCAAGACCACTACTGACTACCAGTTATTTGTAATAGATTCCTTGCCAGTACTTGAGATGCTTGCCGAATTAAAAAATCCAAGGAATGAGTTGTTTCATTTTTTTGAGTGGCTCAGGGACCTCGATGTAACAACCTTTGTGATTACTGAAATGAAACCAAATTCTCTTGAGTACTGCCACTTTGGTGAGGACTTTCTTGCAGACGGGCTGCTTCATGTAAAGATGGAGCAGGTGGATGAAGTCACTGTACAGCGAAGAATAAGATGTGTGAAGATGCGCAATACACAACACAGTACAAACTTCTACACACTCATGCTTGAAAATGGGACGCTGCAGGTCACAAGAGTTCTGTCAGAAAAGACATAGACAAATTTCATTTTAATGTATTATGGGTCTGTGGGGTAGTTTGGCCTATCCTCCGTGGTTCGGGACCACGGGACTGCGGTTCAAATCCGCACAGACCCACATTGTCCAGTGCACTCTCTACGAGCAGGTATACTGCAAACCAGTTTTAATGCATTAGTGTAACCATAAACTATATATCTCTCGCTGTGATTTATACAATTGTGCCTGGAGATGGCGGATGGCTGACGACAGAACTTTCTCCACATCTGTGGAGAACTTCACGGGAGAACCTGGTATTCCGTGATGGTTTTTCCGTGAGCGCTTTTTCGGGAGATGGGGTTTCACCCCCTCCTAAACCCCCGGGCTATTTTTCCCGAGGGTTTTTCGGGAACGAAGTTCCTGAAAAAGGCTCCGGAAAAGGGTTCTGTTGAGGAAAGTCCCCACTCCATCAGCAAGGTCGGGATGCGCAAGCATCCATGTCGAGAGGCATGGTCAAGGTGCAGAAAAGACACAGCCAGTTCATCCCGAAAGGGAATCCATGAGCCCCTGCGGGCGAGAAAAAGAACTGGATATGGTGAAACTACCTCCCCGACTGGAGCAAGCCCAGAAGTGCGGGATGAGCGCTGACGACCGCAAAATAGGGCGCGTTAGTCGAATGCCATCAGAACAGAATGGGGCTTACTACCATCACCAGGCACATACTACCCACCATCCACTATCTTTTTTTATCTAAAATAACCCGGTTATTTTTCCATGCTCATCAATATCCATATCATATGCCGCTGGTTTCTTGGGTAAGCCAGGCATAAGTGAAATTTCACCAGTGAGAGGCACAACAAAACCGCCACCTGCAGAAATGCGCAAATCCCGTACTGTGATCTTAAAGTTCTTTGGTCTCCCAACGAGTGTGGGGTCATCAGAAAGTGAGTATTGCGTCTTAGCCATGCACACCCCGAGTTTGCCGAAACCAAACTCCTCAGCTCTCGCAATTGCGTCCTCAGCTTCAACCGTATAACTGACACTCCTTGCACCGTAAATTGCAGTTGCAATTGTCTCAATTTTTTCTTTTATACTCATATCCAGAGAATATAAAAATCTGAATCGCTTTCCTTTTTTTAGCACCTCAATCACTTTTTCTGCAAGTTCGACACCGCCAGCGCCCCCATGCTCAGCTACATCTGAGATTGCTGCAGGGATTCCACTCATCGCACACATCTCGATAATTGCTTTCAATTCTGTATCGAAATCACCCGGAAATCTGTTTACAGCCACAACCACAGGCAAACCAAAAATCTGGATATTCTCAAGATGCTTTGCAAGATTTGCGAATCCCTTTCTGAGTGCTGGCACATTCTCTTTTCCGAGCTCTTTTTTTCCCACGCCTCCATGCCACTTCAATGCCTTTGCTGTAACTACAAGAACAACTGCATCTGGCTCAATACCTGCAGTTCTGCATACAATATTGAAAAACTTTTCAGCACCAAGATCTGAACCAAAACCCGCCTCAGTCACAAAGAAATCCGCAAGTTTCATACCCAGCATTGTGGAAATTATACTGCTTGACCCCGTAGCAATATTTGCGAAAGGGCCACCATGCACAAATGCTGGCACATGCTCAATGGTCTGCACTAGATTCGGTTTGATTGCATCCTTCAAAAGCAACGCCATAGCACCAACACACTTAAGTTGTGATGCGCTCACAGGTCTATCATCGTATGTATATCCCACGACTATTTTTCCCAATCTTTCTTTAAGGTCAGAAAGATTTTTTGAGAGGCAGAGCACTGCCATAACCTCACTTGCCGCAGTTATATCAAAGGCATCCTCTCTCGGAATGCCGCCCAGTTTACCACCAAGTCCGATAACTACATGCCTCAACGCCCGGTCGTTCATATCAAGCACTCTGCGCAGCACGATTTTTCTGGGGTCGATATTGAGCTCATTTCCGAAATGGATTAAATTATCCAGAACTGCAGCAAGTAAATTATTTGCAGCACCAACTGCATGAATATCTCCTGTAAAATGCAGATTTATATCCTCCATCGGAAGTACCTGAGAATAACCCGCCCCAGCCGCACCTCCCTTGACTCCAAACACAGGTCCCAGTGACGGCTCTCTGATGCCAAGCATTGCTCTGTAACCCAGCTTTGCAAGTGCTTGAGCCAGCCCGATTGTTGTAGTTGTCTTACCCTCACCTGCGGGTGTAGGATTTATCGTGGTTACAAGGATAAGTTTTCCGTAACTCTTCGTTCTGAGCCGTTCAAAAATTCTCAGATTTATCTTGGCAATATATTTTCCGTATGGCTCAATCTCGCTATCCTCGATGCCTGCGTTTCTTGCAATCTCATGAATTTCCAGCAACCTTGCGTTCTGTGCAATTTCTACATTGGAGAGCATCTTTGCCATGTTTCTCACATTCTACAGAGTTTCAAACCACTTCGTGAGCACGAGTTCTCTCTCAAATGTCTTCACATCTCGTGTATCCAGGGCACCAGGATCCAGGAAAAGAACACCAATTGCCTCAGAGAGTGCAATGCGGTCTCTCAAACTCTGGAGAAATTTAAGGGCGTGAGAGTATGATGTATTTGAGATTATATATTCTATGCCAGAAATGAACACGACTGCGTTCTTGTTGCTGATTATAAAATCTTTTATTTCACTATAGAGCCCGGCAAGGTTCGTGGGCAGCATCGCATAGCTGTATTCTTTTTTGTCCGCACCTGTAAGCCAGATATATCTTGTTTCGATACCGAACTTCTTTTTCAACTGCTCAGGAAATTCTCTAGTTACGCATAGAGCGGGATAACCACAGGTTATGAAGCGCTTGAGACCTATGTAAAACTTGTGTATACTGCTGGATTCATAAATATAGAATGTGCCATTTTCAAGGAGTTTTTCTAGTTCACCTGCAAAAACGCCAGCTGCGCCTTCTGATGTTATCGTTTTCTCACGGGCAAAACACTTTCCATTTTCAGATATACACTCAAATGGTATTGAGAGCATCTGAGAGATTGTGCCCGCAATTGCACCGAGTGTGAAGTTTATGTCGGTTGTAATTTTTTGAAATTCCAATTCCAGCAAATTGCCAGAGATTTTCTTTATAGACACCTTGCAAATGCCCATCTGCTCCATAAATTCCCCGACCACCTGTGGTACCTCATCATATGTAGCCATAATCTCCGTGCTTTCCACAATCGATTTCCCACATCTGTAACCAAACCTGTAAAGTATCTCCTTTGCAATTGTAGCATCCATTTCAATGTTCATCTCATCTGCCAGGTCTTTTACTGCCTCTGCAGGCACATTCAACATCTGTATTGACAGTTTTTCACCTCCCGATAAGCAAACTGGCTATACGCTTGAATGCCTCATCCACATTACTGCCAGTTCTTGCACTTGTTATATAATACGGCATATTATATTTTAATGAAAACTCCTCAATTTCTTCAGGTCGCACCATCCAGTTCGGAAGGTCTGACTTATTTGCCAGAATTATTGATGGAACATCACCAACAACTTTTTTTAAGGATTCAATCCACGAAGGTAACTTCTCAAATGTATCCCTCCGTGTGAGGTCAAACACAAACATTGCGCCCTGGGTACCGGAATAGTGTCCCTCATGAAGTGCATCGTGATACCTCTGACCCAGAATGTCCCAGATTAGGAGTACCACTTCGCAGTCATCGAGTACAACAGATTTTTTTGATATTCTGGCACCGATCGTCTGTATATAGTTCTCAGTAAATGTATTATACACAAATCGCTGTATCAATGCAGTTTTTCCTACTGCACCTTCACCAAGCAAGCTTACCTTCCTTACATCTCGCATTCAATTCCATGAAATACTCATATGATAAAAAACTTATGCATAGAGGAAGTTATATATAGGGTGTCTTCAATCAGGTTACAATGGTTCATCGTGCAGGTGGTGAGATGAGGGAAAAAAATCTCAAATACCGGTATGCCAGGATACGAATCGCTAAAAAAAGATTGAGAGAATCGGAACATGGTGTTGCCTCTACTGTAGGTACTATCATGGCACTTATGGTGTTCCTTGCATTTCTCTCCATGTTCACGACCCAGTACATTCCAATATGGATGCAGGATAATGAAGTTCAGTATATGAATCAGGTGGAAAATGACATGAGCAGATTGAAATCCAACATAGATATACTTGTGGTAAACAATGTAGTTGATTTTACGCTGTATTCTCCAATTTCTATGGTTTCTGGTTATGTGCCCGTGTTTGCAGAGCCCACACACGGAACACTTTCATTTGAACCAAACAAAGGGATGATAAATGTGACATACAACTACACATACAATACATCCGCAACACCACCAGCACCAGTCAGCTATTCTACAAACTTCACTGGTGGAATGATTAGCTTGTATGCACCGAACAGGTACTATGTAGCCCAGACAATTGCATACGAAAACGGTGCAATCATCGTGAGCCAGGGACCAGACAAGCAGGTAATCACTGGCGGTCCTCCTGTGACTGTTGAAAAGAAGGGATTTTATAAGAACTTTACAATTGCGCTGTACTCACTGCTGGGTCAGCCAGCGAGTGGTTATGCAGAGGGTACTAAGGGGATATATACATCGCTGGTATATGTTGAGCGATTTAACCAGAGATTTTATGAGGACTGGAATCTCACAGACAATGTAACCATGGAAATTCAGACAAAGTATCCCAAGGCATGGTATGACTACTACACCAAGATATTTACCAAAGGAAACCTGATAAATAACACAGATTATACTATTTCAACACCCACGGAAGTCACTCCAAATTCGGGTTACTACAGGTTTACCATTACGCTCTACAACCTGACTGACTTTACAATCGTAAAGGCATCAATTAAGACATCAATTGAAGGAACAGGAGGTTAAACATATGGCTAAATCTGCAAAACTAGGAATAAAAATAAAGGTGCCAAAGCGAGAAATAATCCAGAGTGCAATAGAATCCTCAAGTGAAGGTAGCGCAATAACCGAAATTCCGAAAATCACAGACCCGAATATTCAGGAACTGGAATTCAAGCCACAGAATCCACCTTACAGCTACTCGCGTGTGACATACAACAATACAACCAAGGAATATCTCTACGAGGCAATCGAGCCAAAACTCACACTGCGGGAAAGAGAACTTCTGGACCTTGTAAAGGATACGCTCATGAGAACCATAGGCTATGACTGGGAGAGTATGACTGCAAAGGATAAGGAAGAATACCTGAAGGGCTCTGTGAACAGCTACATGAAAAGCAGAATGATTTATATCTCCCCGATTTCAACAGAACGGATTATATATTACATCCTCAGAGATTTTGTGGGATTCGGGCCCATCGATGTGCTGATGCACGATGAGGAAGTTGAGGATATATCCTGTGATGGTGTAGACATCCCGATTTATCTGTATCACCAGAAATTCGAATCAATAAAAACAAACATCAAGTTCGCCACCGATGAAGAACTGAACTCATTTATTGTCGGCCTGGGACAGCGATGTGGAAAACAAATCTCTGTCTCAAATCCAATCCTCGACGGAACAACGCCAGAAGGACATAGAGTTCAGGCAACATATTCAAGGGAGGTAACAACCAGAGGTGGAAGCTTTACCATAAGACGCTTCAAGGAAAAACCATTTACTCCCGTGGACCTCATTCTTACAAAAACTGCATCACCAGAAATGGTCGCATACTTCTGGATTGCAGTAGAACATGGTGAGTCAATCATTGTGTGTGGTGGGCCCGCAAGCGGCAAAACATCTACACTGAATGCAATTACGCTCTTCATACCACCAGCAGCAAAAATAATCACGATGGAAGATACGAGAGAAATCAAGCTCCCGCATGAAAACTGGATTCCCGGGGCTACAAGAAGCGGAACAGGCGAGCGTGGTGCAGATGGAAAAGCAGCTGGTGAGATAGATATGTTCGACCTGGTTAGAGCTGCATTGAGACAGCGACCAAACTACATCATCGTGGGAGAAGTCAGAGGAAAAGAAACCTACACAATGTTCCAGGCAATGGCAACAGGGCACACTACATATTCTACAATGCATGCGGACTCTGTGAAATCGATGGTGAACAGATTGGAGAATCCACCCATTTCCACGCCCAGAATTCTCCTATCAGCACTGAACAATGTGATCATCCAGACACATGCCCGTGTGGGAATGAGCATGGTACGCAGGATCAAACAGGTGATTGAGATTGTGGGTTTTGAACCCGAAACAAACGAGCTTATCACAAATACGGTCTATGAATGGGACCAGCCAACTGACTCATTTGTATTCAAAGGGCACAGCTTCCTCTTCGACAAAATCATGGAAATGAAAAATCTCACACACGAGGAAATGATGGAAGAGTTCAATCGAAGAGTTGAGGTTGTGAATTACATGGTCAGGAAGAACATCACGGACTACCGAAAACTCGCAAACATAATTGTGGCATACTTCAAAGATCCAAAAGATACGATTGAAAAAATAAGAGGTGATAAATTTGTGTCCTGAAGTGACCAGTAAGTTTGATGCCCTGGATACCAGAAAGGCATATCTCAAGACACAGAAGGCGGGGGCAGAGCGGGAGATTCTTTCAAGCCATGTCGTGAAGCTCCCGAAGGGTGTTTTGCCACAGTATGCCCAGCTTACTCCGCTACAGCAGACCGCATGGAAAATGTTTGGACAAAAGGCAGAAGTGGCGGCACGACTGAACCAGAAGTTAGAAGACGATTTGTTAAAAGCCCACATAAGAATGCGCCCTGAAGAATACATTGCGTTCGCATGGTTCATGACGATGATTGTGGGCATTGCACTTGCTGTTGTGGGTATTATTCTTGGTGTGATCATTGGTGTCATGGGAAATCTTGTAGCAGCAATTGCGATTGCGGTTGTGCTTCCTGTGCTCGGTACAATTATGACCTACTTTGTGATGTTCCAGCGACCCGCATCACGAGCAAAGGCAAGGGCAAGGGACATCGATAAAAAAATTTCTCCTGCAATGAGCTTTATTTCCGCAATGGCCTCTGCAGATGTTAATATTGATGTAATCTTCAAGGAACTCGCAAGGCAGACAATATATGGAGAAATAAAGGAGGAGGCGGGCTGGATAACCAGAGACACTGAACTGCTCGGTGTAGACATTCTTACTGCAATCAGGAAAGCCGCAACAAGAACGCCATCTGCAAAGTTTCAGGATTTCTTGCAGGGAGTGGTAACAACCACAACATCTGGTGGCCAGCTGAAGCCATATTTCTTAACGAAAGCAGAGCAGTATGAAAAGGAAGCAAAACTGGAGATGGCAAAGCGCCTTGAAACGCTCGGAATGCTTGCAGAAACATTTGTCACTGTTGTGGTCGCATTCCCGCTCTTCCTTGTAGTGATTATGGCAATCATGGCACTGGTTGGTGGACAGGGCAGATTTATACTGAATATTCTCTATGCCGTGGTGTTTCTCATGATTCCGCTGTCTCAGTTTGGTTTCATATTTGTAATATGGAATATGAGTCAGGAGTGATGAACATGGCAAAAAGCATATTTGGAGAAAAAGAACAAAAAATGGCAACAAGCAAACTAATTCTGCTGGTGTGCGGATGCATTGCAGCAGTGTTTTTCATCATCGGTGTGCTGAACATAATTCCAACAGACAAGAATAATCCAGATAAAACGATTCTGGTTATTTCCTTCAAGCAGTACGATTACAACTTCGACGGGCAGATGGAGCCAGAAAATGCAATCAACCGTGCGATGGACTTCTTTATTCTTGGAATTGCCATACTGATCGGGCCTTATGGATTTTACAGAAATATGGAACTGAGCAGGATTAGAGCCATCGAAGAGCGATTGCCTGACTTCCTGAGAGATGTGGCGGAGGCAGGAAGATTTGGTATGACACTGGCAGAGGCAATTGTAGTAGCTTCAACCGGGAGATATGGAAAACTTACACCCGAAATCAGAAAAATGGCTGCACAGATAGAGTGGGGTGTGCCTGCTGCAGAAGCTCTTAGGTTATTTGCCCAGCGTGTGAACACACCTGCAGTACGGAGATGCGTGGCAATCATCACAAAAGCAAATGATGCAGGAGGTAATGTTGCAGATGTGCTTTCAATGGTTGCACATGATACAAAAGAAATGCAACTGATGGACGCCCAGAAAAGAATATCCATGACAACATATCTTACAGTCATTTACATTGCGTTCTTCGTGTTCATCGTTACAATTATGATTCTAAACGCTACATTCCTCCCGCAAATGGCAAAGGCAGGAAAAAGTGTAGAAGAGGGTGCTCAGGCACTCGGCGGTGGTGGTGGAGCCAGTGCTACAAAAATTGAGTACAAGCTGATTCCGGAAATCATGTTCGTGATGTTCGTTTCAGTTATCATCCATGCAATTGGAGACGGAATTCTGGCAGGCGTGATCATCACGGGCAAGATTGCAACCGGGCTCCAGCACAGCTTTATCATGGTAATTCTGGGCTGGTTGCTCATGCGATTTGGAGTGTGAGGTGGTCAAATGGCAGTAAGTAAAAAAGAAGAAAAATCGCTTCCAATCGGATTACGACTGGCAGGCATCTTTCTCAAGTCGAAACCAAGGAAAATCATGGTGCCAAAGATGGTACAGGTGAGTAAAGGATACACTCCAGACGGGCGTCCCAGAGCGGGTGTTACTGAGATACCAAAGATTGCGGAGAAGCACATAAACGAAATAGAAATCCAGGAAATAAATCCCGGTTTCTCGTATGTTCGAATAAATTATGATACAATTTCAAACGAGTACCTGTATGAGGTGATTGAACCAAAGCTTACCACAGACGAAGAATTCATACTTGAATTTCTCAAGACGAAGCTTGTGGATGCATTCGAATTTGTAGAACTTGAATCAAACGAGGAAAAGGAACGATACCTTAGAGATCTGGCTGTGAAGGTACTCCGGGAAAACGAGATTCATCTCACACCGGAAAGCAGGGAAAAAATCCTCTACTATGTTATCCGTGATTTCATCGGATATGGACTGATCGGCGTGCCGATGATAGACCCAAATGTAGAAGATATTTCATGTGATGGTGTGAAAATCCCGATCTACATATTCCACAGGAAGTATGGCTCAATCAAGTCAAATCTTAAATTTGAATCTCACAGAGAACTTGACGGTTTTGTGGTGTGGCTTGTCCAGCGATGCGGTAAGCACATCTCAGTAGCAAGTCCAATGGTAGATGCAACCGTGCCTGATGGCTCAAGATTGCAGGCAACTCTTGGAGAGCATGTCACAAAGCGTGGATCCTCATTTACAATCCGAAGATTCAAAGAAAACCCGTTTACACCCGTGGATTTGCTCAAATTCAAAACGATGTCAACAGAGATGATGGCATATGTCTGGGTGGCAATTGAATCCGGACAATCAATGATGGTGTGTGGAGGTACTGCCAGTGGTAAGACCACAACACTTAATGCAGTGTTGCTGTTCATTCCGCCCCAGATGAAAATTGTGAGCATTGAAGACACCAGAGAACTCAATCTCCCACATGAAAACTGGATTCCCTCGCTTACACGCTCTGGCTTTGGTGGAAAGAGCCTTATCACAGGCAAGGCAGCAGGCGAAATCGACATGTTCGATTTGCTCACCGCTGCACTGCGTCAGCGTCCACAGTATCTGATGGTCGGTGAGGTACGAGGTGCAGAAGCATACATCGTGTTCCAGGCAATGGCTACTGGCAAGACATGCTATACCACATTCCACGCAGAGTCAGTTGCTGCAATGGTGCACCGTATGGAGAATCCGCCAATCAATCTTCCGAGGGCACTTGTGGCAGCACTCAACATCGTGCTCCTGCAGGGACAGGTTAAGGTGGGCACGAAAATGACCAGGCGTGTTAAAAATCTCACTGAAATTGTCGGTATTGACCCGGAGACAAACGAATTGATTACAAACTCCGTGTACTCCTGGAATCCTGCGGATGATACATTCAGTTACAGCGGTCACAGCTATGTATATGAAAAAGTTGCAGCCGCAAAGAACTGGAGCATGAAAGAAATGGAGCGTGAGATAAAACGCAGATGCGATATCCTGGAATACATGAAACTTGTGGAATCAAAGCGTTCAAAGTCAGAGCCCTTTACATATAAAGATGTCGCACGCCTTGTGTCCTGGTACTATAAAGAACCTGAAGCGGTAATGGAAATGGTAAGAAAGGCACTTGCTACACAATCAGTACAGTAGGACTAAGGCATCATTGCGTGTGTAAAACTGCCAAGAAAAGTACCATCTATCAGATGAATCGCACTCCTCTGCTTTTTTAGATACTCCCATGAAACCATAAAACTATCCAGTTCACCTGTATTTATCGCCTTCATTCCCACAAAGTCACTTGCTGACGGCATCACAACCAGCTGCCTTGCCATGCTGAAACCAAATTTTGCACGAAATTTCTGATTCACCTCAGCGATTAGCCAGCACTTATACCTTGCTCCCGTGCCATGTCCAGCTGAGAAACGCACACAGGGGTGTATGTGTCCGCACACAATCTTCCTGCAATTTTCCAGCCCATCAACGCCACGATGTCCATGCACGAAACCCACACCTGAATGCTCGTATGAATTGCATACCAGAACATAATCAGGCACAATCTTTTCAATGAGCCCATCATGATTTCCCTTTACCAGCACGATTTTCTCAAACACTTCATTGATGCCTGTGAAAAATTCCTGTACCCACTTCATCTCTTTCTGTGAATAACGCGCAATGGTATGTTTTACATCACCGAGATGAATAAAGGTTCTTAACTTCAATCGTTTAGCCAGCTCAACTGCGTTTTGCATGAACTGGACCGCTTCCCCCTCTACGATGAAGCCAGATTCCCTGAGATGTGCCTCAACACCTATGTGTGTATCTGCAAGCACGAGTGCGTCCGCATGCGTGAGAAATGGTGTACCTGGTATTATCTTCATTTCTTTCTCAGTTCATCGAGTAATTCCTTTGCACGGTCCATGCGAATCCTGCGTTCTGCCACGAGTTTTTCAGCAATTATATCTATCTCCTCGCCCACTGCTCCTGCGCTGGCTGCAATGTTTCTTGCATGCAAGCCCATGTGTCCTTTCTGTATTCCCTCAGTTGCAAGTGCACGCAGTGCTGCAAAATTCTGTGCCAGCCCAACGGACGCAATTACCTGTGCGAGTTCCTGTGCGGATTTCACACCGAGAATTTTTATTGCGGTCTTTGCAATCGGATGCACCGCAGTTACTCCACCCACAAGCCCCGCTGCGACTGGCAGTTCAATTGTGCCCACGAGATCCCCCTGCGCATTTTTCTCATACTTTGTGAGTGAGCGGTATGTACCATGGGCATAGAATGCGTACGCATGTGCACCCGCCTCGAGAGCACGAAAATCATTGCCAGTAGCGATTGCAACCGCATCTATACCATTCATGATTCCCTTGTTGTGTGTAGCGCATCTAAATGGATCAACTTCTGCAAGCTCGTAGGCATCAAGAATTGCCTCAACAACATCTGCACCAGAAAGCCCGTAGTCCTCCTTTGCCAGCACCTCTTTCTTAAATACTGCACTTGCCCTTGCAAGTCGGAATACCGCAAGATTCGAGATGATGCGGAGTACCACCCTGCCGCCAGTAATTTTTTCGAGAAATGGAGCCACCGCCTCTGCCATCGTATTCACTGCGTTTGCACCCATTGCATCCTTCGTGTTCACAAGGAGATGCACAACCACATAACTGCCCCTTCTGCTCTCAATCACACGCACATTTATGTCCTTTGCACCACCACCCAGTTTTACAAGCAGAGGGTCCTTTTCATTTGCAATTGCAAGAATTTCCTCCTTATGCTCAATGATGCGCATCTTTGCACCGTATGGGTCTGGCACCCTTGTGATTTGTATCTGTCCGATCATAACTGGCTCCGTTGTGGTTGCGGTAAATCCACCGCTCGCCCTTGCCAGTTTTGCTCCGTGCGATGCAGCGGCGACCACGGAGGTCTCTTCAATTGCCATTGGCACGAGATAGTCCTTTCCATTGATTTTGAAATTCACAGCAATGCCCATGGGTAAAATCATGCACCCGATTAAGTTCTCAATCATTCTGTCAAGCATTTTTATGTCTACATTTCCAGTATTTCTCAACATCTCAATCTGTGCGTCCTCAAGCCCTGCGAATTCCTTCACAAGTTTTAACCTGTCCTCGAGGCACATCTTGTAGAACCCAGATATATCGGAATTCATGGAATCACCAGGAGGGAAAGATTTAGGGAGAATAAAAGGTTTTGGGGCGATGTGTTTGGAAATGGTATGAGCACGGAAAACACAACATATATATTGCCCTACATCCTATGTTCGATTGATGCAAGGTTACCTGCACTCCATTGTGCCAGAAGATTCGCTTTTTGAGTTAAGTGCACAGCGACCAACAAACTACAGCATGCGGTGTGTAATCTGCAAGGGTGCAAGAATGCTATGTGGAAAAGCCAGTTGCCCTATCCTCGTGAAATTCTATGTAAAGAGCAAAACACTGCCACTGCTCGATGCAAACCAGTTACATGGTTCAACACCGCCGGGTGCATTCATCGGAAGAATCGGGTATCCATATGTGTACATCGGTCCGTTGATTCCACCGATTACAGGAGATACAATGATAATGGACACACCAGAATTCTGGCGTGGGAAAAGTATTGAGCAAATTGTGGATTTCAGATTCAAACTTGTGCGCGGGAAGCACTATGTGAAGGTTACGGATATTGAGAAAAATAAAATTGTGGAACTCACGAGAGAACTGGCACTCGCAGACACATCCGTTGGTATTGAGGCAAAATTCGCAAAGAAACCGTCAGGAAATATCGTGCTGGATGACGATGTACAGCCGTTTGGTCCAAGTGCACCGCTGGAAAGAATCGACGCAGAGAATTTCAGGATAGACAGAAGAATTGAGAAGGCATATTACGATACAGATATGAAGGCACGGGATGCGGTACTTGAAACATACACCGCAGGAGTTTATGTGTCAAAAATTCAGAGAGCGTTCAGTGTTGGTGCATTCGGTCAGAAAAAACTCAGAAGATTTGTGCCCACACGATGGAGCATCACCGCAGTGGATTCAATCATAGGGCTGGAACTACTCAAGAAGACAAAGACATTTCCGCTGATAAATGAGTACCTTGTGTTTGAGTATAAACAACTCGACAATATCTGGGAAATTTTATTCCTGCCCAGGGAATGGTGCTACGAACTCATTGAGGCATGGTATCCGAAAACGGTGTGGAACCCGAATGGAAACACAATTGCCATCTTCTCAAGTGCGGAATTTTTCGAAGGCAGGAAGGAGTATGCGGAGATAGGTGGCTGTTACTACGCTGCAAGGCTTGCTGTAAATGAGAAATTGCATGAAATGCGGAGACAGGCGGGTGTGGTCATCATGCGGGAGGCACATCCTGGCTACATCATGCCAGTGGGCGTATGGAATGTGCGGGAGAGTGTGAGAGCTGCCCTGGCAAACCCGCCAAAAAAGTTCAATACACTGAAGGAAGCACTGGGTTATGTTTCTACGAAGCTGGCAATTCCCATTCACCGCTGGATAAAGGAAAGTGCAGTGCTGCAGAACCAGATTTTGCAGAGAAGAATCGATGAGTACACTGACTGATGCTGGCTGCGCATTTCTGTCTTTGCTGTCCTATCGCACAATTCTCGGATGTGGTTGTTGTATCTCCCGGGGCTTATTTTCCGTGTGCATTGCTTCTGCGTCCAAGGATTACAGCAGTGCCCAGCAGGACAATGGCAACAACAAGCACTGCGAACGGCGAAAGTTCTGGTGTTGGATTGCTCAGCGGATACCAGTCAGATGCTTTTCCGCCATCTATTGGATAAGCGCTTGATGTGCCCCAACCACCTCCATCCCAGTTGCTCCAGTAGTTGCCTTCCTGTGCGGTATTGTCGTACCAGGTATTACCGCCGACCTCGTCGTATGCCTGGCAGTTTCCGTTCACGCCCCTGCCTGCACCGTTGTTCTGCCAGAAATTGTTGTGGTGGATTGTGTTGCCTGTGGAACTGGTTATGATGTAGATTGCGTAGTTTGTGTTGTGGTAGAAGTTGTTGTTCGTGATGTTGTTGTCGCTTGAGGAATACAGTTGGATGCCATAGACAGAATTGACCGAGAAGTTGTTGTTCGTGATGTTGTTGTTGCTTGACCAATACAGGGATATGCCATAGTAAGAATTGCCAGAGCAGTTGTTGTTCGTGATGTTGTTGTTGCTTGAGGAAGACAGGCGTATGCCCTCATCATTGTCCGAGCAGTTGTTGTTCGTGATGTTGTTGTTGGTTGAGGACTCCAGGTATATGCCATACTGATTGTGTGAGCAGTTGTTGTTCGTGATGTTGTTGTTGGTTGAGGAATCCAGGTATATGCCATACCAAGAATTGCCCGAGCAGTTGTTGTTCGTGATGTTGTTGTTTGACGATGTCCAGAGGCTAATTCCTTTGTGTTTGTTATAGTTTGCTACATTATTCGCAATAATATTGTTATTTGCATTTTCCAGATGGATTCCGTTGCCATCGGAAG
>Ga0078972_1003961_pt1 | contig 42462 bp, 36 predicted proteins | sample YelNatPaOPGAMG01_FD_67568 | JGI IMG/M metagenome (GOLD analysis project Ga0078972, IMG submission 67568) | Hot spring thermophilic microbial communities from Obsidian Pool, Yellowstone National Park, USA - OP-RAMG-01 (SPADES assembly) (version 2) | ecosystem: Environmental > Aquatic > Thermal...
GCAGTACGGGAGCCGAGGCATAGCAAGATCATCGGGGGCAAACGAATACATGGTGGCCGAATGGGGACATGCTCCGGCGAGGCCAATTTCGCCGTTGCGGGCGTGCGGAGCCCGCCCCTCCGGGGGTGGGCTATCCAAGCTAGAACGGCCTTGCGGGGAAAGCCCGGAGATGGCGCCGAAGGCGGTTTTCTCGGAGGGACGCGGTCTCCGCGTCCGCATTGCAAGGCCGTACGGGAGCCGAGGCATAGCAAGATCATCGGGGGCAAACGAATACATGGTGGCCGAATGGGGACATGCTCCGGCGAGGCCAATTTCGCCGTTGCGGGCGTGCGGAGCCCGCCCCTCCGCGGGGAGGACGGTCCAAGGCGAGATGGCCTAGCGGGGAAAACCCTGGTATAACACGGAGGGCGATTTTCTCGGAGGGACGCACTCTGTGCGTCCGCGTTGCGAGGCCGTGCGTATGCCGAGGCATCTCACTAGTCGAGATGGTTGGGCGAAAGGTCCGAGGCGTAACGGGGATGTGCCTCGTTCAAGCCCAGGCGTGCTTTGACGGGCGTGCGGAGCCCGCCCCTCCGCGGGGTGGGCTATCCAAGCTAGAACGGCCTTGCGGGGAAAGTCCGGAGATGGCGCCGAAGGCGGTTTTCTCGGAGGGACGCACTCTGCGCGTCCGGATTGCAGGGCCGGACGTAGGGGGTTTCCCGGCGCCCGATAGCGGTATAAAATGAGTCACCAAAATCTCTTGCGGGATATGCCCATGAAGCTCCTCATAGCTGATGATGAGCCCCAGTTGCGATCCTTGCTCAGGGTATATTTCGAAAGTCAGGGCTGGGAGGTCACGTGCGCATCTAGCGGATCGGAGGCGTTGGAACTTTTGGAAAAAGCCCCATTCGATGTCATCCTCACGGACGTCAGGATGCCAGGAGCCTCGGGTCTCGAGGTCTTGAAGGCTGTTCGTTCACGAATACCTCACGGACAAGTCATTCTCATGACAGGATATCGGAACCTAAAGGCCGCCATAGAGGCAGTGAATAGGGGAGCTTTCGCCTATATAGAGAAGCCCTTTTCCTTGACAGACCTGAGGGAAAGAGTCAACGAGGCCCTCAAGGCCAAACAAGAGAGTGAGGCTCAGGAGCAGGAAAGACACGCCCTGGAGATGCTAGTTGAGAGAAAGGAGGAGGAGATTTCCCTCCTCAAGGAAAGAAGCAAGGTAATCTTCGACGAGATGCCAGCCCGAATAGCCCTGGTTGACGAAGGAGGGTTCCTCAGGGATGCCAATCAGGGCTTTTTCCAGGACTTTGGCGCAGAAGGGAGAAAGGCCTCCCAAGTGCATATTTGCGTAGCGCTCAATTGTCCCCAAGCGGTGGATGGGCCATGTGAGAGCCCTTGTGAGCTGTGGGATCGTATGACCAAGTGCATGGCCCTCGGAAGCACATCGGGCAAGTTCATCCTGAGGCCGCCTTTTGGAAGCTCGCCCTTTGGGGCCAGGCCCATCTATCAAGTGGCCATAATTGCCCTCCCTCAGAGGAACCCATCCGACCAGAGGCCCAAAGAGTTTGTCCTCCTCATGGAGGATGTGACCAAGGAGAAGCTCATGGAAATGCAGCTTCTCCATTCGAGCAAGCTCGCATCCTTGGGGGAGATGGCAAGTGGCATAGCGCACGAACTGAGCCAACCCCTCAATGCCATCTCAGCTCAGAGTCAATTGCTGAGATTCATGGCAGAGAAAGGCGAAAAGATCTCGAGGGATACGCTCCTTTCGGCCTTGGGTGACATAACGGAGCAGGTCTTCAAGGTATCCGAGATCCTCCAGCATCTCAGGCTCTACGGCCATAAGAGTGCTCGTGAACAAAGGGAGATGATTCGGGCAAGAGACATAGTCGATGCGAGCCTCAGACTCATCCGTTCCCAGATCAGGGCCTGGGGCATCGATCTCGTGGTGGAAGAGGAGGACGGTATCCCTCCAATTCACGGAAGCCTCCACGAGCTCAGCCATGCCCTCACCAACATCCTCATAAATGCGAGGGACGCAATCAGGGAAAGATTTTCCTCTGAGCGGGAAAGTCCTTCCTCAGCGAAGGAGATAAGGGTACGCATAGGCGCTTCGAGCAAAAATGGCCATCCATGGGTCCTCCTGGAGGTGTGGGACAATGGAATAGGAATGGAGGAGAAGGTGCTCGATAAGGCCTTCGATCCCATGTACAGCACGAAGGAGGATGGAACAGGGATCGGTCTCCCCATAGCTGCTTCAATAGTCCACGCCCACGGAGGGGAAATTCGAGTGCAGAGTGAACCTCACAAGGGCACCAAGGTGACCATAGAGCTTCCATGCTCCACAAGCGGCCTGTGAAGGCAGGCAGGTCCACTCTTTGACACAGGAAGTCTTTCCAAGTGACGCGACGCTCGTGGAAGATTTCTCTTTCCCCGTCCTTTCGCCCTCTCTCATGAATTTTTGGGGAAAGATCCCGCTGAGCCATTAGGTCTCTGTCAAAAAAGGCCACCCCTTTCAGAGAAGCGCTCGAGGCAAATCTCCTACTGCCCCCTTCTCGAGACCAGGACCGCTCCTTTTCCGCGCAGTGCCGGAAATCGTGACCACACATACCCAACTAAGATGAGCAGGCCTCGATGGGCTGCTCTCGGCCCTCGGATCGGTTTTTGGCACGAAGGTTGCTTTCCGCCTGTGGTGAACATGTTGGGGAGGGAGGTGGGTCTTGGCACGAAGCTGCGTCAGTCCTGTATCCACGCTACTCAACGGACTCTCGGAGGTTGTACCCAACTTCGGGGAGCCGTCCTGGAGGTCCCCTTGGGATCCTCCTGGCCCTCTCCTCGTGGCCCTCGAGTGCCACGAGACTCAGGTCAAGTGCCTCATCCATTCCATAAACAGTTCCCTGACTATCCTCCGCAATGCCACAGAACTGCTGAGGGTGTCTCCAAGCTCAGATGAGGCATCCTCCATTCTCGAAAATCAGGCAGAGGAGGTCATCCACAAGGTGAGACAACTTGAGGAGACCCTCTTCGAGCCGCCCCAATGGAATGGGCCCGAACCCCATGAGAGCCCCTCCCATGTCTCCGTGATGTGGGTTCCCGAAAAGCCCCCTCACAAAGGGATAGAGAAGATACTGTTCGATACCATCTCCCCCAGGGCCTCCATCTTCACTGCCCACAGTGTTTCGGATGCGATGGAAATGATCCGGTTTGGCGAGTTTCACATGATGGTCACAGGATATCGACTAGGGGAGATGACCGGAGGTGAGCTCCTCAGATCTTTCAAGGAGTTGGGGATCTGGCTGCCTGCGGTCATGGCAACGAGGACAGGGGATGAGACCCTCGCGGCCAGGTGCATGAAGGAAGGATTCCTGGGATATTTCTCCGCGAGAATGTTGAGAGATCCCGAGCAGGTTCGAGCAATTCTCAGAGATACGCTGGCTGAAGCTGTGAGGCTGAGAAGGTGGGTCTCTTCCATAAAGAGGGTGGGAAGGCTTGCCATGACAGATGCGCTCACCTCTGTCCACAATCGTTACTTCATAGAGCAACTTCTCCAGATGGAGATGGGGCGATCCAAGCGCTATGGACAGCCCTTCTGTGTAGCCCTCCTCGACCTAGATGGGTTCAAGGAAGTCAATGACACTCTAGGCCATGCGGCCGGAGATGAGGTGCTGAGAAAGGTAGCAGGGGTACTAAAGAAAACAGCGCGTTCGACCGATCATATAGGTAGGTTCGGAGGAGATGAGTTCCTCTTGATCCTGCCCCAGGCCGACGGGGAAAGTGGGCTGAGGGTGTGCGAGAGAATCCTCGAGGCCATGAGAAGGGAGTTCCGAGGATCCGGGAACGGAACCCCGAGGATAGGATTGAGCGTGGGCCTAACTCACTGGAGCTCAGAAAAGGCCCTCTCCGTGGATGGGATCATGGAGCTCACAGATAAGGCCCTGTACAGGGCCAAGGAGAAGGGGGGAGACAGAATATGGATGGAGACGCCCCCCTAGAGCCGAAGGTGGAGGAGAAATCTCTCTGAGGAGGAACGCCCGTGACCGACATTTCTAAGACAGATGACTTTCAATCCAAGGTTCAGGAGCTGGCAGCAGCTTTCGTCTTGGCAACCCCGGGGGATCTCAGCACCTTTGGGCCAATATTTCAAAGCCTGGATTACCTAGACTCTCATCCTGAAGTTGGAGAGAGATCCCATCTGAGAAAGGCACTTTCGGAACTGAGAGGCCTGGTCGAGGAGGCCATCATGGGCCAAATCTCATGGGAAGAGGCCATGCCCAAGGTGGAGATGGCCCTTCAAGTCTTGACCAGCAAAGGTCAGCTCCTCGACACAGAAAAGGAGGATGGCCTTGGGGGAGATACTCAGCAGGAGAGTCCCAGTCAAAGCCAGGGAGCTCCATCGGCCCAGACATCCAGTGGAAGTGACTATATCTCTGACCCCGAACTTCTCAGGGAATTTCTGGCCGAGGCCAGGGAAAATCTTGAGTCCATAGAGGTGGAAATAATAGCCCTCGAAGAGGATCCGAGCAACCTGGAGGCCGTCCACAGGATCTTCAGGCCTTTTCATACCATAAAAGGAGTCTCAGGATTCCTGAATCTTCAGGACGTCCACACCCTCGCCCACAGGGTCGAAGACGTTCTGGACAGGGCCAGAAATCGTCAGATGATCATAACCCAGGATGTCATAGACCTCGTTCTGGAGGCAGTGGACATCCTGAAGGCGATGTTGGCGAGTATCCAGAGGAGGATGGAGGGCGAGGAGGGGGAGGATCATTCCAAGAAATTGGAAGATTTCTTGGAGAGGCTCTCTGACCTGACAGAATCCAAGACATGCGAGGAGGGAGAAGAAGTCCCCCTCGTAGGGGAAATTCTCACCGCAACTCAGAGGGTCGCGCCAGAGGATGTGGCAGAGGCTCTCCAGATCCAGCGAACCGTTTCCCCTGAGAAGCCCTTGGGGGAGATCCTCGTGGAACAGAAAAAGGTCGAGAGGAAGGACGTGGAAAAGGCCCTCAAGATACAGGATGCCATCCAGCAGACGAGTGCCGAGGAGCCACGCTCGGGAGGGCTTTCCGGGACCATAAGAGTCGACATGTTCAAACTCGACAATCTTGTGGACATGGTGGGAGAGCTCGTGATAGCTCAATCCTTGATAAGGCAGAATCCCAGAATACAGGAGATCATGGATCACAGGCTTGCCAAGGACTTCGGCCACCTGGGCAGAATCACGTCGGAACTCCAGAGAACAGCCATGTCCATGCGCATGGTCCCCATCAAGAACACCTTCCAGAAGATGATAAGGCTGGTGAGGGATCTTTCCAGAAAATCTGGAAAGCCGGTTCAACTCGTGATGTCCGGGGAGACTACCGAGATAGACAGGAACATGGTGGATGCCATCCACGACCCCTTGGTTCACATGATCCGGAACTCAGTGGATCACGGGATCGAGCCACCAGAGGTGAGAAGGGAGAGGGGCAAGCCCCCCGTAGGCACTGTGCACTTGAGGGCATATCACAAGGGAGGACACGTGATAATAGAGATTCAGGACGATGGGGGTGGACTGGACAGGGAAAAGATTCTGAGGAAAGCGAGGGAAAAGGGGCTTGTCCGGGAAAACGAAGAGCTATCTGACCACGAGATAGATCAACTCATATTTCAACCGGGCTTCTCAACGGCTGATCAGGTCACGGACGTGTCAGGAAGAGGAGTCGGTATGGATGTCGTGAAAAGGGCAATAGAGAAACTTCGCGGGAGGATAGAGATAAACTCCCAGAAGGGAGTAGGCTGCACTGTTACCATAAAACTTCCTCTTACCCTTGCAATAATAGACGGGATGGTGGTGCGAGTGGGGGCGGAGCGGTACATAATTCCTACCATGAACATAAGGGAGACCTTCCAGCCTTCGGAAGGATCGGTCTCCACGGTGCATGGCCGAGGAGAAATGATCAGGGTGAGAGATAGGCTCCTTCCCCTTGTCAGGCTCCACAGGGTTTTTGGGATCCCGACGGCTAGGACCAGGCCTTCTGAGGCATTGGGAATAGTTGTGGAAAACGAGGGAGACTTGAGGTGTCTCCTTGTGGACCAGGTTCTAGGAAAGCAGGAGGTGGTGATAAAGAGTTTGGGGGAGAAACTCATGCAACTTCCAGGGGTCTCCGGGGGAGCGATCCTGGGAGATGGGAGAGTGGCCTTGATCTTGGATGTCGCTGGGCTGCTTAGCTTGGAGACGCAAAGCAGGAAAACTGGTGTGGAGATCAACTAATATCGTCCCTCCCCTTCAATCCCTCCTCGAGTTCCCCACCCCTTCTGGGGCCTCCGTAAGAGGGGCCCCAGCCCTCCTTCGCCTGCGGCACAAAGACGGCTTGAAATTGGTGCGGATTGTTTTCCGAAGTTTATTACCCTGCGGGCCCAGTTCCTCTTCACCTCCTAGAGAACCGCATCTCGCGGACTCTGGGATGTACCTCGTGAGGTCGTCTGCCTTCCATGCACACCGTGGCGGAAAGGCGGGCTCTGGACGCCGGCAAAGGAGGCTTCGCTTGGAGCGAGGGACCGCCCCGCTAGGCCCCCGGGCGTTCGATTGCCCCCGTTGATCATGTCGTGCCTCGGTTTGGGTACGGCCCGGCAACGCGGACGCACAGAGTGCGTCCCTCCGAGAAAACCCCCCTCGGCGTCATCTCCGACCTTTCCCCGCACGGCCATCCATGCTGGGCTAGTCCCCCCCGGAGGGGCGGGCTCTGCATGCCCGTAAAGGAGGCCTAGCTTCCGGCCAGGGGATGGCCCCGTTAGGCCCCCGGGCGTTCGATTGCCCCCGTTGATCATGTTATGCCCCGGTATGGGCACGGCCTCGCAACGCGGACGCACAGAGTGCGTCCCTCCGAGAAAACCCCCCCTCGGCGTCATCTCCGACCTTTCCCCGCACGGCCATCCATGCTGGGCTAGTCCCCCCGCGGAGGGGCGGGCTCCGCACGCCCGTAAAGGGGACCTTGCTTGCACCGGAGGATTGCCTCCGCTAGGCCACCGGCCTTTCGCCTACTCCTCGCTGGTCATGCCATACCCGGGCTTGCGTACGGCCTTGCCACACGGGCGCACAGAGTGCGCCCCTCCGAGAAAACCGCCCTTCACGTGGTCCCCAGGTCTTCCCCGATAAGCCATCCGTAATGGGCTTGCCTCCCCAGCGAAGGGGCGGGTTCTGCACGCCCCTGGGGGCCTAGGGAACACCGAGGCATATCCCCATTAGTCCACCGGCCTCTCCCCTATCCGCGGCCAGTGGTCGAATGCCTCGGCGTTTATGAGGCCTCGCACCGCACCCCGTCTCAGTTGAAGGCCCGATACTTGGACCATGGTCCCATCCCCCAAGTGAGTCCTCATACCATTGCCTGGAAACATCCGGCAGCGCTCAAAACTATAGACTAAAGTTCCTCGAATTTTTTCCGATACGTAATTGGGGGGCCTCGAAAGACACGGGATCCGAGGCTCCTCGCCCGACGGCAGAGGCCATCCCCCAGTCTTTCTTTTGGTTTGTGCGGGGGAAGAGAAACACGAGAGATTTCGAAACCCAAGGAGGCAAAACGACCACCTCCACGAACCAAAAGGCCCCAAGAGAAATGCGAGGCCAAATATCCTTTAAGGAGGAAAGAGGACATGAAGGCTAGCGAAAATCAAAGGGATGCGACCACAAGAAGTGTCGGCAAGGAAGGAAAATACCTTACCTTTTTTCTCAACGAGGAGGAATACGGCATAAGCATTTTGAAGGTGCGCGAGATAATAGGGATGATGCCTGTTACCTCCGTTCCCTTGGCTCCAGAGTTCATAAAGGGGGTCATAAACCTGCGTGGAAAAGTGATCCCCATAGTCGATCTTCGGAGGAAATTTGGAATGCCGGATGTCGAATACACTGAAAGGACATGCATCATAGTTGTGGAAATAAAGGGAACATCATCCCAGATACCCATGGGCATTGTGGTGGATTCCGTATCAGAGGTCCTCAACATAAGGGCCTCTGACATAGAAGAAACGCCCAGCTTTGGTGGGGCCTTGAAGGCAGAGTACATCCTCGGAATAGGAAAGATGGATGGAGGGATAAAGATCCTGCTGGATATAGACAAGGTGCTAAATAGTGACGAGATAGTTGCCCTTCAGAGGGCCGCATAGAACTCCTGACGGGGAGAAGACTCCCATACAAATCGCTGAACCGAAGGAGGCCAACCCATGCTCAGGAGTATGAGATTGGGCACCAAGCTCGTAATCAGTTTCGTAGCCGCTGGTCTTCTGCCGATGATAGCTACTGGCCTTTACAATTACGTTCAGAGCCAGGAGGCTCTAAAGGCTAGGATAATCAATGAAAACAGCCTCTATGTGGAAAACAAAGCCCAGATACTGCGCGAGTGGATGGATCAGAAGATATCGGACGTTTCGACCCTTCTCACTATTCCGACCCTCTACGAGAGCGTCTCAGCCATGTCAGTCCTCCAAGCAGATATGGGAGATGCGATCTTTGCCGTCAAGTACATGAACGTGGATAAGCTCATGAGCGGCTTTCTCAAGGAAAGAGGATTCAGGAACGCAGCCATTGCCAAAGTGGACGGGACTGTGATCTTCGATAGCAACAAGGGCGAGAGGTCCGCGGAGGGGAAATCACTGGCGGACAGGGAATACTTCAAGGAAGCCATCCAGGGCAAGGTCACAACCAGCAATATCTTTCACTCACCCATACTGAATGAGCCAGTCCTAGTGATAGCGGGTCCTGTGAGGAGACAGGGAAGCCAGGGAGAGGTGGTTGGAGTCCTCGTTCTCGTGATGCCCGCGAGAACAATAGCGGAAAGGATCCTGGCGGGTTCGGAAAGACTCGGAGAGGCTGGTGATTCTTACATGGTGGATGAGAATGGGGTGCTTTTGGTCCCCTCAAAGCGTCATCAGGAGACAGAGGTTTTGAAGACCAAGCTCACAAATGGGGCTGTTCAAAATTTGATAGAAAACGGTCTCAAGCCGAAGAAATCGGACTTCTCTGGCTCCCTCTCTTACAGAGACGAGAAGGGGCAGGGGATCCTAGCAAGCTTCTCCGTGGTGAAGCTCGGAGAGCGCTTTTACGGCCTCGTGGCTGAACAAGACGAGGGTCAGGCCATGGCGGGACTTGTGACCATGCGCAATGTGACCCTGCTCAGTGTGGCCATAGCAGCCCTCCTTGTAGGGGCATGTGGGGTCTGGGTCTCCAGGTCCTTGGCAAGGCCCCTGAGAAGGGTGGCCCAGGATTTGAGCCAGGCGGCGGATCAGACAGCTTCGGCCTCCCAGCAAGTCTCCTCAGCTAGTCAGCAGTTGGCAGAGGGTGCTTCCGAGCAAGCTGCCTCTCTGGAAGAGACCTCATCCTCCTTGGAGGAGATGGCTTCCATGACGAGACAGAACGCCGAGAACACCCGGCAGGCAAACGGCCTCATGAAGGAGACCTCGAGGGTAGTGGCAGAGGCGCAGGAGGCCATGGAGGCTCTCACCGAGGCCATGAAGCAGATATCCACAGCGAGCGAGGAGACAGCCAAGATCATCAAGACAATAGATGAAATAGCCTTTCAGACCAATCTTTTGGCCCTCAATGCCGCTGTGGAAGCTGCCAGAGCTGGGGAGGCGGGAGCTGGTTTCGCAGTTGTAGCCGACGAGGTGAGAAATCTCGCTCAGAGGGCTGCTGAAGCAGCCAGGAACACGGCAGGGCTCATAGAGGAAACCCTAGCCAAGGTGAAAGATGGTTCCATAAAGGTGGGCGAGACCTATGAGGCATTCGAGAAGGTGGCGCAGGGGACAATGAAGGTAAAAGAGCTCCTGGCGGAGATAGCAGCAGCATCGCAGGAGCAGGCTCAGGGTATAGAACAATTGAACCAGGCTGTAGCCCAAATGGACAAGGTCGTGCAACAGAATGCCTCAAGTGCTGAAGAGTCTTCATCCGCTGCCCAAGAGCTCCAAGCACAAGCACAGCTCATGAAGGGCATCGTGGAGGAGCTAGTGGGCCTGATAGAGGGAAGAGCGGCCAAACCCAAGGCCATGGGGCTCAAGGATGAGAAAATGGGCAAGGAAAAGACAGGAAGGAAAGCTGCCCCAGAGGAAAAGGGCGCAAGTTCGGGAAATGGTAAGAAAAGACCTGTGAGAAGACCCCAGGAGGTGATCCCCTTGGACGAAAGCGAGGCCCATTTCCGAGAATTTTGAAGCGTGATTCGCCATGGAAGGTAGTATGAGAGAAGGGAAGAAGCTCGAGCACCTCGAGATCGCAAGGCCCTTCGGGGATGAGCCAGGGGAGGCTTTGGGATCGGATACCTCATCCAGGGCTCCAGACTCGGGTGGAAGAGACATAGAGCCCCATATGGAGCTCGTGAAGGCGCTTCTCGGCTCCATAGATCTGGAAACTGCTCTGGTAGATCCCACCCTGGGGGTCATATGGGCCAACTCTCTCCATGCTTCACGAAAGGGGGAAAGGAGCTCGGCCTTGTACCTCTGTGAGCTCCTAGAGTGTACGCCAAAAGGAAGCGGGAAGGATTCTCCCTGCAGCTTGTGTCCCCTCTCGAGGGCCATACGAGAGGCCCTGGAAGAAGGAACTCGGCTGAAAAGATTCGAGGCCCCATGGCCCCCTGTAGGGGTTCCGTACAAGGAGATGAGGTTTTCCATAAGGCCCATTCCCTACGAGAAAAACGGAAAGGCCTTAATCACTGTGAGCTGGCAAGACATAACTCGGGAGAAAATTTCCGAGCTTAGGCTCCAGGAGGCCAATCGTGAACTGGAGGATGCGAACAAGCAGCTCGCATCCGCTCTCGAGAAGGCGAACCTTCTCGCCTTCCAGGCACAGGCTGCAAACATAGCGAAAAGTGCCTTTCTTGCCCGAATGAGCCATGAAATCCGCACCCCCCTGAACGCGGTAATTGGCTATTGCGAGCTCCTCATGGAAGGAAAGGTGGGTGAGGAAGAAAGGACGCACCTCAAGGCCATTTACACTAGCGCACAGGCCCTCCTCTCCCTCATAGACGATATCCTCGACTTCTCGAGGATAGAGGCAGGGGAGATGAGGCTCGATTCCGTGCCTTTCGACCCGAGGGCCCTCGTGAAAGAAACCTGCGAGATGGTGAGGCCCAGGATCCATGACAAGCCCATAAGGCTCTCGTTCAAGGTGGATCACAAAGTTCCCAAAATCCTAGTAGGGGATCCTGGGAGGACAAGACAAGTCCTACTGAATCTCTTGAGCAATGCGTGCAAGTTCACAAACCAGGGGCACATAAAGCTTCGGGTCATGCTCAAGTCAGCGGAGGAGGAGAGAGCTAGGGTCATCTTTCGAGTGAGCGACTCTGGAATAGGGATCCCACCCAAGAGACTGGAGGAGATCTTCGAGCCCTTCCGCCAACTGGACGATTCCTTGAGGAGGGCCCATGGAGGAACAGGGCTTGGGCTCGCCATTTGCAGGCAACTAGCCCATCTCATGGATGGAAAGGTGTGGGCCAAAAGCAAGGTCGGCAAAGGAAGCACCTTCTTCTTCGAGGCCAGGTATGGAATTCGCTCGGGAGAGCCGGAGGCTTTTCATGATGCTAGCCACGCTCATGGTCCCTCTCGAGCCACGGCCGATGGAGTCCCCTCCAAAGATGTGGAGAGGGGGCTCGAGATCCTGCTTGTCGAGGACAACCACCTCAATGGCCGCCTCGCTAGCCTCATGCTGGAGAGGGCTGGTCATCGAGTCATTTGGGCGCAAGATGGATGGGAAGCCCTGAGGGTAGCTACCGAGAGACGAGAGCAACTGGATCTCATCTTGATGGATGTGGAAATGCCGGGGATGGATGGGTTGGAGGTGACACGGAGGATAAGGGCCCTGGGGCTCAATGGGATCCCAATTGTGGCAATGACGGCCCATGCCATGAAAGAGGACAGGGAAAGGTGCCTTTCAGCTGGGATGAACGACTACTTGAGCAAGCCCATAAGAAAGGATCTTCTCCTGGAAAAAGTCGATAGATGGTCAAGGAAAGGGGGGATGTGAGCTATGGAACTCGAGGAGATTTGCGAGGCGCTTGGACTCGAGAAAGAGGAATTTGTCGAGTTCGCAAGACTCTTTCTCGATGTGGCATTCAAGGACCTGGCCTCCATGGAAGATGCCCTGGCAAAGGGGGACATGAGGTCGCTCGCTGAGGGTGCTCATTCCATAAAAGGGGCTGCCTCTACCCTCGATATGGAGGAAATATTCATTCTCGCTAGGAGCTTGGAGCTCAAGGCCAAAAGGGGAGGTGATGAGGGCATCTACGAGGAACTCCAAGCCTTGAGAGAGGAACTTATCCGTCTCCAGAACGCAATCGGGGAAGACGACTGCGGAAAAAGGCTCAGAAGCGAGCTTCCCAAAAGGGAGCTTTCGGGGGAAAAGAGAGATGAAAAGCGTTCTTGTCGTGGACAATGAGCCTCTCATCTTGAGATTTATGAAGGAGCTCATAGAGGAGAAGAGTCACAGGGCCCTCCTTGCTGCAAGTGGCCTGGAGGCTCTGGAGCTTCTAGAAAGTGTCACTCCAGATATTGTATTCGTTGATCTCGTCATGCCCAATATAGACGGCAGAAGGCTCTGCAGGTTCATAAGAAGGAGCGAGAGGTTCTCGCGCACCAAGGTCGTAATTCTCTCGGCAATAGCCTCCGAGGATTCCCATGAGATAAAGGAGCTCGGGGCCCATCTCTGCATAGCCAAAGGGCCTTTGCCCCAGATGAAGAGATACGTGGAAGCAATTCTCGAAGACAAGATCCCATGGGACTCACCTCCCCAACATATTCTGGGCGCAGAGGCAATAACTCCCAGGAAAATCGTCGAAGAGTTGATCTCAACGAGAAAACACCTGGAGCTCATCTTGAACCATGTATCGGAAGGGATCATGGAGGTGAACCCGGAGGGAAGGATTGTGTTCTCGAACCCTGCAGCTTGCAAACTCATTGGAAATTGCGAGCTGGAGCTCCTTGGAAAGAAGGCTTGGGAGGTGATGGAAGGGAAGGATGCTGCCAGGCTAAGGGAGCTCGTCCAACGAAGCCTATCTCGAAGGGAGGCCCTTTTGGAAGAGGGCATCCTCGAAATGGGCTCCAGGAGACTCAAGTCCTCAATCGTTCCCCTACCAGGGGATCCAGCAGGGGCCATCATCATACTGTCCGATGTGACGACCCTCCAGAGGACCAATGATCTGCTGTCGGCCATCCTCGATGGAGCCCCTTTCGCTGCCTGGATGGTGGATGGGTCTCACAATGTTGTTCTGTGGAACAGGGCAATGGAAGAGCTCACAGGTGTGACGAGAGAGGAAGTGATGGGCAGGGCCACTGATCCCACTATATTTTACCCCGAAGCTCCACGGCCAATGCTCGTCGATCTCGTCTTGGATATGGATGTCGAGGGGATCAGGAGATGGTACAGTCAAGAAGATGTTTCCCCCCACCCCTCCTTTCCAGAGGCCTTCGAGGGGAAAGGGGATTTTCTCTTGGGCAAGAAGAGAAGGAGCTTGAGGTTCGTTGCAGCCAGAGTGAGGGACCCGGAAGGGAATCTCATGGGAGCGATAGAGACCCTCGAGGACATCACGGAAAAGGAGGAGCTAGAGAAGCAGCTTCAGCATGCCCAGAAAATGCAGGCTGTGGGCACCCTGGCTGCTGGAGTGGCTCATGAATTCAACAACATCTTGGCAGCCATCCAGGGATATGCCCAGCTCATGGGCTTTGGCATGGATGAGAAGGATCCCAATCGGGAATATCTGAGGGAAATAGAGGGGAGCTGCCAGAGGGCTGCTGGGCTCATAAAGAAGATGCTCTCCTTCTCCAGGATCGAGCGGGCCGAGAAGTTGCCCCTGAAGGTGAACCAGGTCATAGAAGGGGTGGCCCAGATGCTGAGGCAGACACTTCCTCCTGACATAACCATCTCTCTTCGACTCGGCCAGGGGCTTCCCTTTGTCCTGGGGGAATATTCTCAGCTCGAGCAGGTGATCCTCAACCTGTGCTTGAACTCCAGAGATGCCATGCCCGAGGGAGGTAACATCATCATATCCACATCCTTGAAGGTGATTGAGACGCCTTCTGCCACTGCGGGCCCTTGGGCAAAGCCCGGCCGATTCGTGGAGATAACCATTGAGGACGATGGGCTAGGCATGGAAAGGGAGATTCTCCCTCGCATCTTTGAGCCTTTCTTCACCACTAAGGAGCCCGGCAAGGGCACAGGCCTCGGACTCACCATCGTCTACTCGGTGGTCAAATCCCACAATGGATACATTTGGGCCGAAAGCCCTGGGCCTTCTGGAAGGGGGAGCATTTTCACTGTTCTTCTTCCGGCATTGGAAGAGGAGATCGAGGAAGAACCCCCATTCATCGACAAAGATGAGCTCCCAAGAGGCAAGGGCGAGAGGATCCTAGTCGTGGATGATGAGCCAAAGCTCCTGGAGATAGCGGCAAGGATGCTCTCTTCCTTTGGCTACAGAGTTGAGGTCGCAGGTGATGGCAGGGAGGCCTTGGCTTTGTACGAAAAGGGGCTGGTTGTGGGAGATCCCTTCGAGCTCGTTGTATTGGACATTGCCATGCCTTCTATGGGTGGCGAGGAATGCTCCAGGAAAATCTTGGAACTCAACCCGCGAGCGAAGATTCTCATCTCCACAGGACAACCTGAGATGGAAACGGAACCGGGATTTCCATGGGCCAAAGGGGTGCTGAGAAAGCCATTCGAGTTGGGGGTCCTTCTCAAGATGGTGAGGATGACACTGGATCAATCGCAGGTGTGAAGATGAGTGTCCTCATAGTGGATGATAGCCAAATCTCAGCGAAAATAATGGAAGTCACGCTCAGAAAGCGGGGATACGAGACCCTCTATGCTCAAAATGGAAAACAAGCGTTGCAAATCTTGGAGCGTAGAGGAGATGTTGAAGTCGTAATAACCGACCTGATAATGCCCGATATGGAGGGCCTCGAGCTTCTAGCCAAGATAAGATCCATACCGGACTTCTGCGGCCTCCCAGTGGTCCTCTGTTCCGTCGCAGCAGACGAGGACAAGGTGCGAAAGGCGGCAAGCTTGGGGTGCAGGCATTACCTGGTGAAGCCGGTGAATCCGAGTGTTCTCATAGAGAGGGTGGAGGAGGCCATTAAAGACAGCAAGCCCATCCTCCGTTCTCCCACGGAGATGATGCAGAAATTCGGTATAGACAGGGCGACCTATGAGGAGCTGAAAAGCAAGTTTCGATCCTCCCTTGAAGGGGCCCTCGAGGGCCTGGAAAGTTCATCCCATGCCTCCGGTTCAGAGCTCCAAGTGGTCCTCTCGAGATTGTCCGAAGAGGCAGCTCTTTTCGGCGCAAGAAGGCTTTTGGATGCTCTTGGAAGAAAGGATTCCCCTGGGGGTAGAAGCTCCCCATGTGGTGGATCCAAAACCGATACGCTCAAAGGAGAGATCCGAAGGCTCCTCAAGTTCCTATCGGGCCAGGAACATTTGGGCAATGAGAAAAAGGACGAATCCGCAGGCTCGAGGTGAGGGGTCTCATCGAGATCCTCGAGGGCCCCGATGCCCTTAGCCCCACTTTCTCTGAGAACCTTTTGAGAGGCCCTCGAAGCCCCTTATGAACCTGAACTGTTGAATCTTTTTTCTGGGTCGGAGAGAGAGGGGAATAGAGGCGCTCTCGGAACCCCTCATGAAGCCTCACCTGGGTGAGTTGGCCATCCAGTCATTGGAGTTCTGTCCCCTGAAGCTCCTGAGGGTCTTGGGCCAAAAGATAGGTATGCGGCTTAAGGGCTCAGGGATAACCGAAAGGAGGAGCTAGAGGGGCTTTCCAAGATGAGGCCCGTCCCCTGGGGGTAGAAGCTCCCCATGTGGTGGATCCAAAACCGAGGCGCTCAAAGGAGAGATCCGAAGGCTCCTCAAGTTCCTATCGGGCCAGGAACATTTGGGCAATGAGAAAAAGGACGAATCCGCAGGCTCGAGGTGAGGCGTCTCATCGAGATCCTCGAGGGCCCCGATGCCCTTAGCCCCAGTTTCTCTGAGAACCTTTTGAGAGGCCCTCGAAGCCCCTTATGAACCTGAACTGTTGAATCTTTTTCTGGGTCGGAGAGAGAGGGGAATAGAGGCGCTCTCGGAACCCCTCATGAAGCCTCACCTGGGTGAGTTGGCAATCGAGTCATTGGAGTTCTGTCCCCTGAAGCTCCTGAGGGTCTTGGGCCAAAAGATAGGTATGCGGCTTAAGGGCTCAGGGATAACCGAAAGGAGGAGCTAGAGGGGCTTTCCAAGATGAGGCCCCTTGGCACCTGCCTTGAGGGAGTGGCCCTCATGAGATATGATTGGAACTCGATTTTTTGAGCTACCGGGAGGAGACTTTGGCTTCACTTCTCAAGGTCCAAAACAAGGATGATATTCCTGAACCGTGGCAGAACTTCCCCATCGGACCTCTTCTCCAATATCACAACTTGGGCCGACCGCCCGACCCTTACGAGAAGGCTCAGCTTCTTGTAAGCATGTGCATGGATAACAGGAAGAGCTTGAGAATTCCGGACAAATTCGCTTACATCATGAGAACAGGAGGTGCGGGGACGAGGTGGACTTTCTCCTGAGGGAAGTCGAGAGGCTGAGACTCAGGTATCCCAAGATACAGGTGGCACCGCTTATGTATAACGTGGACGACCACCTTCTCTATCTCGTGGAAGAGCGATAATGGGATTTTCCAATCTCAGAGAATTTCTCCAATGCCTCGAAAGGGAAGGGGAACTCAAGAGGATCCCCATCCAGGTCAGCCCGGAGCTCGAGATCACGGAGATCACGGACAGAGTGGTGAGGGCCAAGGGGCCAGCCCTTCTCTTCGAGAAGGTGGAGGGATCCTCAATCCCCGTTGTGACGAATCTCTTCGGCTCAGAGAAGCGCATGGCCCTCGCTCTGGGCTCGAGGAGCTTGGAGCAAGTCTCCCAGAGGATAAAAGAGGTTTTGGAAGTGAAGATGCCCAGAGGCCTTGTAGCTCGGATTCTCCATGTGCTGCCGAAGCTCAAGGAAATATCCTCGTTCGTCCCGAAATTGGTGAAAAATGCCCCCTGTCAGGAGGTGGTTTTGGACAAGGCGGACCTGGGTATCCTTCCGGTTCTCAAGTGCTGGCCAGGAGACGCTGGGAGGTTCATAACCCTCCCTCTCGTCATAACGAAGGATCCCGAAACGGGTTCTCAGAACATGGGCATGTACCGCATGCAGGTCTTTGACGAGAGGACAACTGGCATGCACTGGCATCGCCACAAAGGGGGTGCCTTGCACATGGCCAAAGCCGCTAAGAGGGCTGAGAAGATGGAGGTGGCAGTTGCCTTGGGAGGTTCCCCTGCCACCATATACTCGGCCACGGCTCCTCTTCCAGAGGGAATAGACGAGCTGGCCTTCGCTGGGTTCCTCCAGGGAAAACCGGTAGAGGTGGTGAAGGCCAAGACCCTGGACCTCCTTGTTCCCGCTGAAGCCGAGATCATACTGGAAGGTCACGTGGATCCCAATGAGCCCTTGAGGACAGAGGGCCCCTTCGGAGACCACACGGGCTTTTATTCCCCGACCGAGCCGTATCCCGTCTTCCATATCGAGACAATGACCATGAGAAAAGAGCCCATCTACCCCGCTACCATAGTGGGGCCACCTCCCAAGGAGGACTATTTCATGGGCTATGCCACAGAGAGGATCTTTCTGCCCTTGATCCAGCTCCTTCTGCCCGAGGTGGTGGATGTTCACATGCCCGTGGAAGGGGTTTTCCACAATCTTGTCTTTGTGGCCATAAGAAAGCAATATCCGGGCCATGCGTACAAGGTCATGCACTCCCTCTGGGGTCAAGGCCAGATGATGTTCGCGAAAGTGATAGTGGTTGTCGATGAGGACGTCGATGTCCGGGACCCCAAAGAGGCATGGTGGGTGGCATTGAACAACATGGACCCCCAGAGGGATGTGTTGATAACGAGGGGCCCCGCCGATGCCCTGGACCATTCATCACCCCTTCCCACATTTGGCTCCAAGATGGGAATAGATGGGACAAGAAAATGGCCAGAAGAGGGGCATTCGAGACCATGGCCAGAGAGGATAAGGATGTCGGAAGATGTGAAGAGAAAGGTGGACGAGCTTTGGAAGAGTCTCGGTCTCTAGGGGCTGGCATGTTTTCCAGTAGAGGGGCCCTGTGGCGGAGGATCTTGGAATACGGGAGGATGATCCGTTTTTCCCACTCCGTATTCCTGCTTCCTTTTGCAATGAGCGCCTTTCTCCTGGCCCCAAAGGAGCAGTTCACCAAAGGCAAATTCATTCTCATCCTCGTTGCGCTCGTCTGTGCTAGGAGCGCTGCCATGGGCTTCAACAGGATACTGGACAGGGACATTGATGCTCTCAACCCAAGAACAGCCATGAGGTCCCTTCCGGCGGGAAGGATAGGGTACAAGGAAGCTTGTGCATTCGTAGCGGCATCGAGTGTCGGTTTCCTGGCAAGCGCCTTTTTTCTGAACGAGCTTGCTGCTATGCTAGCTCCCTTGGCCCTGGGGTTCATTTTCGCATACTCCTACACCAAGAGGTTCACTACCCTGTCTCACCTCTGGCTCGGGATTGCCACTGCCTTGGCCCCTGCGGGTACCTGGGTTGCCGTGACAGGGGAGCTCGAGCCCAGTATTTTGGTGCTCGTGGGCTCTGTGGCCATGTGGGTTTGCGGTTTCGACATTTTATATGCGTGTCAGGATGTGGAGTTCGACAGGGATCACGGACTTTTCTCCTTGCCTGCACGTCTCGGGATAGGCCGTGCCCTCTGGGTGGCGAGGGTCTGCCATCTGCTCAGCTTCCTGGGCTTCCTCTGGATCAAGGAGCTCTTCGGACTGGGAGTAGTCTACCTGTGTGGGGTGGGGGCAATCGGGGTCCTCTTCGTAGTGGAACACTCCCTGGTGTCGGAAAAGGACCTATCCAGAATAAATGACGCCTTCTTCACGGTAAACGGTGTGGTGAGTGTCCTGTACTTTGTCGCCCTAGTGGGGGACCTCATCTGGGGTTAGGGAGGAAGGCTTGGGTCCTCTTTGGAAGATTCGGCTCGCCCCGGATGTCTCGAGTCCGGAGGCAAATCTCGCTCAAGGGGCATTGGAAAAAGGGACCGTCGAGGAAAATAGAATCTTCCACTCCCACTCCAGGGTGAAAAAATTTTTCAAGGTAGAGGCTGGTTCGAGCTCTCTGTTCATAAAGCTCAGGGAGTATCCCACCTGGCCGAGGAGGCTCGCAAGATGGTTCACGAAGACCAAGGAGGAGAGGGAGTTCAGGAATTACCTTCTTTTGAGAAGAGCGCAGGTGCCCTGTCCCAGGCCCATATGCTCTGGGAGAAAGGGGCGGGTCTTTCCCGCAGCCAGTGCCCTTGTGACCGTCTTTCTCGAGAACACAAGGCCTCTGCGAGAAGTTTGGCTCAGAGAGTTCAGGGAGGAGCATCTTTCTGCCCTGATCGCCCTCCTGGAGGGACTCGCAAGGGCAAAGGCAATAGTGCAGGATCTCCAATGGAACAATCTCCTTCTGGAGGAAAGGGGGGGAGAGGCTGTTCTCTATCTGGTCGATCCTCTCCATCTCGCGACCTGGCAAGGAAGGGGAGATCCCTCCTTGGAGAGGAGCATAGAGTGGTTCCTCGCCTTCATGAGCAAGGAGGGAGCCGAAAGTGATTTGGTGAGATACGTGAGGGAAAGGCTCGATGGAGCCGGCTTCCCCGTATCCCGCTTGTCAGTCGGTTTCGGAAACCCCGGTTCGCATCTTGCCAAATGGGCCTGTAGTCGAGGCTTTTGCCCCGAGCAAAGGGGTGAGGGTCGGCCCCTGTCCCTAGGGCCTGAGGCCAAAGGTGGGAGCAGAGGCTGAGGAACCATGGGAGGAGATGAGTCCCACAGGTACTTGAAGGCCCTATGGGCGGACCCCAAGGAGGCCTTGGCTTACAGGGAAAAAAGGTTCACATCGTCTAGGAGATGGAGGTGGACGGATGCTCGAGAAAAGGCCATAGTGGCCGAGTTTCTTTCCCTTGCGCCCCCTGGATCCGTGGGCATAGATGTGCCTTGCGGAACAGGAAGGTTTTTCTCAGTGTACAGGAGTCGCAACCTCGACTGGGTAGGGGTGGATGCGTCCCTTGCCATGGCCAAGCTATCCAGGGAAGAGGGGCCAAAGGTCGTTGTGGGAGATGCGGCAGAGCTCCCTTTCAAGGCCGGTTCCTTCTATTTTTGCACTTGCATAAGGCTCCTTCACAGGATCAGGGATCCTAGGATCAGGGTAAGAATTCTCCGGGAACTCGCTAGAGTCTGCAGAGGACCAATCCTCGTCACTTACTACCTCCGTTGGAACCTGAGGGGAATAAGGAGGTGGATCAGAAAGAGACCCTCGGGTCTTTCCATGAAGGAGGTCCGCTCGGACGCTATGGTAGCTGGCCTCACCATTCGGAAGGCAAAGCCCTTGAGGCGTCTCACCCAGCAGCAGTGGTTCTTCCTCATGATCAAGGAGGATTCCTGAAGATCCAGTCGCATCCTCGGCCCCTGGATCACCTTCCCCTCAATTCCTCCAATACCTTGGAAGCCACCTCCAAGAAGGCCTTTCTAGATGGAGAATCCGGCCTCCCCACAACAAGGGGCAGCCCGGCGTCGCACAGCTGGACCATCTCCGGATCCAAGGGAATGCTCCCCAGAAACGGGACACCGAGTTCCCTTGCCGCCTTCTCTCCTCCCCCTTTCTTGAAGAGGTCTATTGTTTTGCCGCAGTGGGGACAAGTCATCCCGCTCATGTTTTCCACTATCCCCAGAACTGGAACCCCCAATTTTTGGCTGAACATGACCGCCTTTCTCGAATCCAGGATGGCCACATCCTGAGGGGTTGTGACTATTATGGAGCCATCCATTTGGCCCAAGAGCTTGGCCACACTCAGGGGCTCATCTCCTGTGCCTGGTGGAAGGTCAACTATCATCACGTCGATCTCTCCCCAGTGGACCCCTTCCACGAATCTTCGGAGCAAATTGTGCTTCATGGGACCTCGCCAGACAAAGGGTGCATCTGAATCACCGGATAAGAAGGCTACCGAGACCACCTTCAGATTCTCCATGGCCTCGATGGGCTCGAGCCCGGAGGATGCTGCAGCAAGCCTTCTGCCCTCGAGGCCCAACATCTTGGGAATGTTGGGGCCGTGGATGTCTGCATCCATGAGCCCCACCTTCACCCCCATGGTAGCGAATGCCACAGCGAGGTTGCTGGATACCGTGCTCTTCCCCACCCCACCTTTTCCGCTCATGACCATGAGGCCCCTTCTAATGGTCGACATACTCCCGTTGGGACAGGATTTGCTACCTTCCCTGGCCTCATTACATCCTTCCCTCAATTTGCAGAGTGCGCATCTGGGGTTTTGGGTGGATCCTCCCTCCATGGGGCCCTCCTATGTTTTCGGCTACAATCAGTTTCCCCCAAGACGATTTTTCAGACAAGCTTCTTTCTCGGCGGGTCATGGCATGAATCTCGGGCCTACGCGGAAGTCAAGGAAAAGGGCACGGAACGGGGTCAGGACTTCGAGGGAGAGAAGGTCTCAAGGCGCTTCAATGCCCTCAGTGGCCCAGAAACTTCTTTCTCAGTTCCTCCTTCTCCTGAGGGGTGAGCTTTTCGGGCTCCTTGAGTTTCTGTCTCAGGCGGAGCTGGTCCTCCCTGGGAAGGCTCTTCCACTGCTCGAACCTTCTCTTGTAAAGCTCCCTTTCCTGGGGTGGGAGGCTTTTCCACTGCTCGAATCTCTGAATTATGTCGTGTCTCCTCTCAGGGGGCATGGAGCGAAATTCTCTGAGCCTCTCCTGGAGCCTTGCCTTATCTTCAGGGGTGAGCCTGGATCTTGTCCCAGAACTTCTGTCATGTGGGGGCGGTGGTAAGTTCCTTGGAATAGAAGGAGGCTCGCGAAGGACAGGGGGTCTGTCCTGAGGATCCCTCCTCTGATCCGATAGGGTCTTGTAAGGCGCGCCAGTCCCGTCCCGGTCCCACTGGGCAGCCGCCTCCTTCCCCACCAAAGGGAAAAAGGCCAGGGCTCCACCCAGGAAAATCGAGCCCAGGAGGGCCACTGTAGAAGGCCATTTTGCCTGGATCCCCCTCTTTTTCAGGTACCTTTCAATTGGGACAGAGTTCGGCCTCATCCCGGTTTATTCCTCACATCTTGGCTTCCTCTCTATCTATCAGTTGCACAAGCTTTTGCACCAGATCCATCTCTTGGAGGAGCTCCATCTCCTCGAAGAGCTCCGAGTTCTCGGCCAGAAATTGGTCCTCGGATCCTCCCAAAGGCCTTCCCCCTCCTCCTTGTCCCTGGAGATATTGCCACGCCACAACCCCGATTGCCAGACACAATGTGAAGGCCACTGCCAGGCCAGGAGAGGGGATCCTGCTCCAGGCAATCCATCTCCTCTCGCTCGATCTCCCTATGCTCTCCATAATGGAGGTGGTGAGCCTCCTCTTGTCATATCCCTCTGGGCAGGTCTGCCTCCACTCCCTCTCCACCTTGCCAAGGAGGGCCTTCAACCTCTCCCTCTCCCTCGAGCACCGAGGACATCGCTTCAGATGCTCTTCCCACTCCTTGTCTCCTGAAGGAAGCTCTCCGTATACGTCCATCACCATGGTCTCTCGGAACTTGGAGCACTCATCCTTCATGGTCATATCTCCCCTCTCAGACCCAATCTTTGAGGACCTCTTGGAGCTTGTGGGTGGCCCTGAAGAGGTGACTCTTGACAGTTCCCTCTGCAGCTCCCATGATCCCGGCAATTTCCTTCAAGCTCATCCCCTCTATTACCTTCAACTGAAGGGCCATTCTCTGGCGGGGCGGAAGCTCCTTCAAGGCCCTTTTTATGTCCCGCGTGAGTCTTTTTTCGCTCAGAACCGCCATGGGATCTCTGCCAGGAGCGGTATCGGGCTGGACCTCCAGTTCGTCTGTCTCATCATCATCCTGGGACTTCTGCCTTCTGAAGGAAAAGAGATTCTCCCACTTGAGCCTTTTCCTCCTGCCGTCCAAGCAAGTATTGACCACTATCCTGAAAAACCAGGTATAGAAGGAGGAGTCCCCTCGGAAGTTCTTTATGTTCTTGAAGGCCCGCAGAAAGGCCTCTTGGGTCAAATCTTGAGCCTCCTCGGTATCTCCCATGCACATATGGAGGGCCAGAGAATAGGCCCTTTCCTGATGCCTGAGGACAAGTTCCTCGAAGGCCTTCCTATCCCCCTCTTGGGCAAGGGCCACGAGATCCTCATCGCTCAGTTCCATGGACGATTCACAACTCTCCCTTCGCCTTTCCCAGGGCCGAGAAACCTCCCATTCCTTATAGCACACGCCAAAAGTGCCCACAACCACGTCGCTTGTGCCCAAAAGATGGCCCATGTCTCCCGAAGATTCCCCTCTCCCGAGTAGTTCCCTTCCATCCAATTGGACAAATCCCCTGTGAGGGGGTTTACCTATCTTTCCCTCTGGTGGGAGATGGAATCTATTGCCCATGGGGAAGAAAGTGGGAAGAGTTGGGTGCACTTCTCCCAGAGGACCTTTTCTTGTAAATTGGTGCTGTTTCTCTGGGAATACCCTGGATCGTTCCCAGGGAGAAGATGAGGTGGAAAAGGAGAGGGAAAATGGCATGTGGGATATTGGGCGGCAAAGGGAGGCTTTTAGTGGGATTTACGGCCGCATCCTTCCTTGGCGGATTGGCAGGCGGGGTGATCTCTTCCGGTGGGTGGGCCCTGGCTCAGAAGGCCATGTTCAAAGAGAAGCTCATAGTGACAGAAGAGTTGAGAATAGTCGACAAGAGAGGAAGGACTCTAGCCAGCTTCTCTTCCCATGGGGGAGCAGGGAGGATCAGGCTGGTGGATTCCAGCGGCAAAACGAGGCTCATGGCAGGGGTCGATCCCGGGGGCGAGACATTCTTGTCCCTCCACGACTCCAGAGGTGACTTCAGGGTCATTCTAGGCACTTGGCTGGAAGGAGACCCGAAGCTCCTTTTACTAGATGGCCGAGAGGCCAAAAGGGCCGCCCTGGAACTCCAAGAGGGAGAGGAACCCCTTCTGAGACTCCGGGATTCCAGAGGGAGATCTCGGCTGGAGGTGAAGGGCGGCAGAGAAGGGGATCCCTCCATATTGGTCCTGGACAGAGAGGAGAAGGTGAGGGCCCACCTCGGCTTTACAGAAGATGACGATGTGATCCTCAACTTCTCCGATGGGAAGGAGAGCCCGAGACTGGCCCTCGGAGTCCAAGCATCAGGGGAACCTCTCATCCAGATGGCCGACGAGGCTGGAAGATTGAGGCTCACAATAGGGGAGATGGAAGCCCATGGGGCTGGACAGGAGTCCTTTTCTGGCATAGCGATATTGGATGATAAGGGGAATTTCCTGTGGACTGCCCCCTGAAGGCCAAGGTTTCATGAGACCTAGGCGGTATCCCCTCAATCCGCTCCTCCGAAAACCCTTCTACCCGCCTAGGTCCACGAGACCGAAGTTGGCGCTCACCCTCGAATGCCCTTGACAAGGGAAGAATCCCTATAGTAAATACTAGTTGCAAAAATACTAGTCTTAAGCCTAATATCCCAGGCCGTCCCTTGTGGGATGAAGGAGGATTGCATGTCCAAATACGAGCTTGTGGTAATGGGTTTCCTACTCGATAAGCCCATGCACGGCTATCAGATAAACCAGATGGTCAAGATTCACAGGATGGACTCCTGGGCCAAGATAAGCCCCCCTATGATTTACAAGACCCTGGCAGCCTTGGAGAGCGAGGGGATGGTCGCCTCCAAGAGGGAGAGGGAGGGGTTGATGCCAGAAAGAAGGGTTTACAAGCTCCTCCCCAAGGGGAGGCAGAGGCTCGCATCGCTGGTTGAAAGATCCCTTCTCGACAAGAACATAACCTATGACCTCTCGAACCTGGGCTATTTTTTCATCTTCGCGTTGGAAAAAGAAAAGGCCCTCGAGTGTTTGAGAAAGAAGAAGATCCTCCTCGAGAAGACCCTCAAAAGCCTGAGGAAGCGAATGGATGACTTCAAGGGGAAGACCCCCCTCAATCGTTTCCTCGTCCTGGAGAAAGACTACGACAGGTTCAGAAGCGAGCTCCATCACTTGAACGTGATGCTGGAGAAAGTGGAAAACTGCAAGGAATGGTCTCCAGAAGCGTTCATGGAGGACAGCAATTGGGAAAGCTCCGTTTCAACGAGGACAGCCGAAGGGGGGTGATGGGGAAAGGCACGCTACTGCAGGCAGAAGGATCCTGTAAGGGAATTGGCAAGGTGTCTGCAAAAGTTGATCCTTGACGATGGGGAATGGAGGAGGTGCCATGAGTCTGGATTGGTTGCCGAGAGACAGAGGGATCAAAGACCACGATCTTTGGGGCGATGAGCATTTTGGGACAGAGCCCCCTTGCACCATGTACGAGAAGAGGCCCATCTTGACCCCAGATGGAAAGGCTGTAGAGGGGTTGTACTCCGCATGGGTCATCCTCAATAACCCGGCTCAATACAATTCCTACACTACCGAGATGGTAAAGGGAGTAATCGCCGGGTTCCACAGGGCCTCCATGGACAGGAGTGTGGTGGCAGTGGTTTTCACTGCAGTGGGGACAGACGCCTTCTGCACAGGTGGAAACACAAAGGAATACGCCGAGTACTACAGCCAGAACCCCCAGGAGTATGGTCTTTACATGGATCTCTTCAACGGGATGGTCGATGCCATTCTCAACTGCAAGAAACCTGTCATATGCAGGGTCAACGGGATGAGGGTGGCAGGCGGTCAGGAAATAGGCATGGCCTGTGACATCACTGTTGCCTCGGATCTGGCTGTTTTCGGCCAAGCTGGACCCCGCCACGGATCTGCTCCAGATGGAGGGTCGACGGATTTCCTGCCTTGGTTTTTGAGCATGGAAGATGCCATGTGGAACTGTGTCTCCTGTGAGCTCTGGAGCGCTTACAAGATGAAGAGGTTGGGACTGATCTCCAAGGTGGTCCCAGTCATTAGGGAAGGGGACAAATGGGTCCGCAATCCCCAGGTGATAACCGACAGGTACATAGAGGACGGGGAGATCGTCTATGGAGAGTTCAAGAAAGGTGAGGAACTTGCGAGAGCGAGGGAGTATGTGAAAGGGGCCCAAAAGGATCTCTCCCTTCTGGATCAAGCGGTAAACGAGATCCTGTGGAACTTCACGAACCTGTTTCCTGGTTGTCTCATAAAATCAATAGACGGCATAAGGCTGAAGAAAAAGTTCTTCTGGGACATGACCAAGCTTGCCAATCGTCACTGGCTGGCAGTGAACATGATGACCGAGGCCTTCTTGGGCTTCAATGCATTCAATACCAGGAAGATGACCGGTAAGGATGTCATAGACTTCCTGAAATACAGGCAGCTTTTGGCCGAGGCGCACCCGTTTGACGACGAGCTGAAGGAGATGGTCCTTCCAAAACCTAAGACCTGAGAGGAAACTGGGAGGGGCCAGGCGGCATTGACCGTCCCCCTCCCCTTAGCCCAGAGGAGGCCATGAGATGAGCGAGAAATACGAATTCGTGACCCTGGAGATCAAGGATAGGGTGGCTTGGATAACCCTCAACAGACCCCCCCTCAACTGGATGAACATAAAGATGATGGAGGAGATAAACGGGGTCCTCGATTCCCTAAGGGGCTCCCTCACGAGTCTCATCGTTTTCAGGGCAGAGGGGAAGGCCTTCTCGGTGGGGGTCGAGGTGGCAGACCATTTGGGTGACAAGGCTCAGTACATGTTGGATGTCTTCCATGGGATCTTCAGGAGGATGGATGCCTTGGGCATTCCCAGTCTGGCTGTGGTTCAGGGCGCAGCCCTGGGAGGAGGATGTGAGCTCGCAACCTATTGCGATATGGTCTTGGCCTCGGAGAAGGCGAGATTTGGACAGCCGGAAATACAGGTAGGGGTCTTTCCTCCCATCGCTGCCTTGGCCTTTCCCAGGATGATAGGGAGAAAGAAGGCGATGGAACTCATTCTCTCGGGAGAGGCCCTTTCGGCCCAAGAAGCGTTGGCGGTGGGTCTCGTGAACAAAGTGGTGCCTCCTGAGCAGCTTCAAGCCGAGGCAGAGGCTTGGGCAGCGAAATTCTCCAAACTGAGCCCTGTGGTCCTGAGGCTGGCGAGAAAAGCAGTGGTGGAGGGTTGGGACACGGGGGTTTCAGCGGGCTTGAACCGTATAGAGGAGATATACCTCAAGGAGCTTATGGCCACAAGCGATGCCAACGAGGGGCTAGTGGCCTTCCTGGAAAAGAGGGAGCCAGTGTGGAAGGGGTGCTGAAGGGCTCCAAGGTCGCTTTAGGGCTCAATTTGTGGCATTGGGGATGTGAGGAGCGTGGAACATGGTGACGGCTGGGATTGATTTCGGTGCGAGGGCCGTCAAAGCTATAGTGATGGAGAAGGGAAGGATCCTGGGCAGGGGGATCGCCCTCACAGGTGGGGATGTGAGCGGAGCCGGGGAGGAAGCCTTTGCTCAGGCCTTGAGGGAGGCGAGGGTCCCCAGGGAGGAGGTGGAGAGGATCCTCGTCACTGGATCTGGTAGGATGCACATGGAGGGATTGGGGGGATCGGTGACCGAGATAACAGCCGATGCCAAGGGGGCTCACTTCCTCGTCCCATCTGCTCGGACAGTCATAGATGTGGGGGCGGAAGAAGCCAGGGCAATAAAGCTCGATCCCACAGGAAGGGTTGTGGACTTTGTGACCAACGACAAATGCGCTGCAGGAGTAGGGGCCTTTGTGGAGGCCATGGCCCGCGCCCTGGAGGTCGACCTCGAGGAAATGGGCCCCCTTTCCCTGGCATCATCCGCAACTGTGACCATGAACGCCCAATGCGTGGTATTCGCTGAAAGCGAGGTGGTATCCATGGTCCATGCCAGGACCCCCAAGCCCGACATGGCCAAGGCCATCCACGATGCCATAGCCGATAGGATAGCGGCCATGGCAAGGCAGGTGGGCATAGAGGATCGAGTGGTGCTAATAGGTGGCCTGGGAAAGAACATCGGATTTCTCAGTAGCTTGAGCCGAAGTATCGGGATGGAAGTCACTGTCCCAGATGGACCCGAGTTCGTTGGGGCAGTGGGGGCAGCTCTCCTTGCCGGGGAGAGACCTCAGGGGGCGTGAAGGTCACTCCACAGGTCATGGTTCGAGAGAACGAGGGAACGGGTCCGGGAGATATCAACAGATGGCCGAGTTTTGGAAATGGAGGGAGTCCCGCTGGGTCTCCCAAGAGGTCCACTGGAAGGACGCACGGGTGATATCTGCGGGTGTGGATGTGGGATCCGTGAGCACTCAAGCAGTGATCCTCATAGATGGCCTTCTCTACTCATACTCCAATATAAGGACTGGATCCAGCAGCCCGGAAAGCGCGACCAAGGCAATGAATCTGGCCCTCGAGGGCACAGGTCTATCCTTGGAGAAGATCCATTACACAGTCGGCACTGGATATGGCCGGGTGAATGTCCCTTTTGCCCAGCGCACCATCACCGAGATAGCATGCCATGCCAAAGGGGCGAACTTCATGTACGGTCCCACGGTGAGGACAGTTCTGGACATGGGCGGTCAGGACTGCAAGGTAATCCGCTGCGACGAGAACGGGAAGGTGCTCTCTTTTCTCATGAACGACAAGTGCGCTGCCGGAACTGGCAGGGGGCTTGAGGTGTTCGCCGATCTCGTGGGGGTCAACATAGAGGAGATGGGAGAGCTCTCCCTCAGGGTAGAGGAGGAGCCGCCACCTGTGAGCAGCACCTGTGTGGTCTTTGCCAAATCAGAGGCGTCTTCCCTCTTGAGGAGAGGCTGGCCCAAGGAGAGGGTGTTGGCAGCTTACTGTGCGGCCATGGCCAAGAGGGTTGTGGTGCTCCTCGAACGACTCGGCGTGGAGGAGGACTTCGCAATAACAGGAGGAATCGCCAAGAACGCTGGCATAGTGAGAAGGATAGAGAACCACCTTGGGGTCAAGGCCCTGGAGCCCAAAATGGATACCCAGATTGCAGGTGCCCTCGGCGCAGCTCTCTTCGCTGCTTCCCTCGCCCAAAGGGAGGGCAAGTGAAGGGGAAGAGGATCCCTGCCACTGAAAGAGAGGACAGCTCAGGGGATGATCCTGAGATTCGGTTACGCTGACGGATCCGGGGAATTCTACATCACACTGGATTCTGAGAAATGCGATGGTTGCGGAGTGTGTGTGGAGGTATGCCCGAAGGGGGTTCTCTTCCTCGCTCCCAACCCTTTCGACCCACTGGAAGAGGTCCCCTTAGCCCTGGTCCGGGAAGATGCGAGAAATAGGCTCAAGTATCTTTGTGTCCTCTGCAAAGGGAGCCCAAAGCCCTGCGTGGCCTCTTGCCCCAATGGTGCACTGGAACACTTTTGAGGGGGATCCTTGAGAGGGGGAGTTCCCTCAGGCGGTGAGAAAAGGGGAGGCCTCACAAAATGAGTGGTCCCCCGGGTACTTGGGCCAAGGAGAGTGGGAGAGAAGAAATTTGAGGGGGCCTCAAAAAAGGCTTGACAAGGGGCGAGATGGCAGGTAAAAAGATATTAGTCGCAAAAATACTAGTTTGCAACAGATGAGTCCTGGGGGCCTGGGCAGGCCATTTTCCAGGTAGGGTCCTGAGGGGCCCAGAGAACGATCTTTCGGGGATGAAGACATGAGGTACGCGGAGACGGGATACAATCTCGAGATTGACCTTTCCAAGGGGAGCATAGAGAGGGTGCCCACGGATCCAAAGCTCACAGAGCTCCATTTGGGTGGGCTGGGCACAAATGCCAGGATCATCTGGGACAGGGTCCCGCCAGATGTGGACCCTTTGTCTCCGGACAACATCCTCATCTTCAGCACGGGGCTTCTTTGCGGCACCCCAGCACCAGGGGCGAATCGCACCATAGTCTCGACCATTTCTCCCCAAACGCTTCTCATGCACTTCTCCATGATGGGGGGATTCCTGGCCCCAGAGCTCAAGTACGCGGGCTACGACAAGGTGGTCATAAAGGGGAAGTCTCCGAGTCTCGTCTACCTCTGGATCAACAATGACAAGGTGGAGATAAGGGACGCAACCCACCTCCATGGGAAGGGGGCCTTGGAGACAGCCGAGCTCATAAGGCAGGAGTTGGGGGAGCCCAGAGCTCAGGTGGCAGCCATAGGTCTCGCTGGTGAAAATAGCGTCTATTTCGCATCCATAGAGCACGGTAGATCCAGTGCCAGCAGAGGCGGCATAGGGGCTGTGATGGGCAGCAAGGGACTGAAAGCCATTGCTGTCAGGGGGACCAAGGATGTCCATGTGGCAAAGCCTGAGAGATTCTTCGAGCTCTGCAACGAGGTGCTAAAGTACATCGAGTTCAGGGCAAAGAACCCCATAAAAGGTGTGCCACCTATCCTGGCCGGCATAGGATCTCCGCAGGAGATGGCTATCCATGATGAGGAATGGCACACGACCAGTTTCGCCTGGGGAAATGCCCGGCACAGGAGGAAGGGGTTCTGGACAAAGGAGGTGGAGGAAAGCTGGAGGAGGAGCCAGGAGAGGGCTGTCCAGAGGCTTGTGAGCTGTTACAACTGTCCCATGAAATGTGGGGCCATAATCTCCTATCCAGCCCTTGGGGTCTCAAGATACATGATGAAGTGTTATTCCAAGCTCACATATGTCATGGCTGCCATGGCCGATGACCTGGATTTCGGATTCTCCATAGCCGGCCTTGCTCAGGAGTACGGAGTGGACGGCTACAGCACCCCCCAGGTCATGGCCTTCGCAGTGGAGCTCTACGAGGCTGGCATTCTCACAGACGCTGATCTGCCAGGTTTTCCCAAGGACAATAAAGAGAGGTTCTTCTACCTCCTCGAGAAGATAGTGAGGAGGGAGGGGATAGGCGATGTGCTGGCCAAGGGCGTGTACTGGGCCGCAAGGGAGATAGGAAAGGGAGCCGAGGCCTTCGATCACAACACCATAAAGCGCCACGAGCAGATCCCCATAAAGCTGGGGATGTTGAACCCCATCTATTTCGTGATGTGGGCAACGGGCGAGAAGGCCAACATAACCCAAATAGAGGGCCAGCTTCCCCAGGCACCTTTTCCCACAAAGGAGCTCAGGGAAGACTTCGTCAAGGACTGGATACAGGTCCCAACTGGCAAGGAGGAGAGGTTCAAGAAGTTCGTTCTGGAATGGGGAGACCCTGGAACGGAGTTCCCCTTCTATCCTCCCATAGATCTCATATGCGAGCTCGTGGACTGGCAGGAGACCATGCATTACATAGACGACTCCACGGGAATTTGCGCCGGGCTCTCTTCGTTCCCCCTCAAGCCTCCCTATCACATACACAATCTGCCTCTCATAATTTCAGCTGCCACAGGGCTGGAGATTGACGAGGATGGTCTTTGGGAAATAGCGAGGCGCAACCGCACCTTGGTGAGGGCAGTGAATGTGAGGAGGGGTCTCAGGAGAAAGGACGAGAAGCCCCCTGAGGACCACTGGAAAAAGAGATTCCCGGAATACGAGGCCAAGATCTTGGACGAGTATTACGAGTACAAAGGATGGAACAAGGAAGGGATCCCCAAGAAGGAGACCCTCGAGAGGCTCGAGCTCGATTTCGTGGCCCAGGATCTCGTGAGGAGGGGGATCCTCGAGGGCAATGGAGAGGGGAAGTGAGCCCAAAGGACTCCAGAGATAGACGTTGAGAGGAGTGGAGAGACCGTGAAGCCAGAGAAGAAAAAGAAGATAGTGAAGACCATCAGGATCGATGTGGACAAGTGTAACGGATGCAGGGCGTGCGAGGTCGTCTGCTCTGCCTTCCACGCAGCCCCCAAATACGGGAGCAACAATCCAGGAAGAGCTAGGATTCGGGTGATTCACGAACCCCTCAAGAACATCTTCCTTCCTGTGTACGCGGGGGAGTACACTGCTGCCGAGTGCATGGGAAGGGACAAGTACATCATAGATGGGAAGGAATACGACGAGTGCGCCTTCTGCAGGGCATCGTGCCCTTCCAGGGAGGCCTTCAAGGAGCCAGATTCCGAGCTACCACTGAAGTGCGATATGTGCGAGTCAGATCCCCCATTGGAGAAGCCCCTTTGCGTCCAGTGGTGTCTCAATGACGCCCTCGTTTACGAGGAGAGAGAGGAAGAGGTCGACGAGGAGGAAGAGAAACCCGAGGACGCTGAGCTTGCGGTCGAGGCACTGATAGACAAGTACGGCTTTGACAAGGTCTCGGATGTGCTTGCAAGGATTGCGGCAGCCAAAGCGGCATCCAAGAAGGCCTGAAGATTCCGGCCTTAGTCCACGGGCGAGAGGTAACGAGAGTGGAAACCGTAAGCCCCTACAAGGAGATCATTGAGGTCATAAAAGCGAGCGGTGGGGACGCATTCAAGAGGTGTTACCAGTGTGGCCTGTGCGACACCGTCTGTCCCTGGAACCGAGTGAGGACCTTCAGCATGAGGAAACTCGTCCGCGAGGCCACCTTCGGTCTCACGGAGGTGGAAGGCGATGAAATCTGGCTCTGCACCACCTGCGGGAAGTGTCCCCAGAGGTGCCCCAGGGATGTGAGGCAAATAGACTCAGGGGTCGCCCTTCGAAGGATAGCCACTGAGTACGGGATCTTCCCCGCTTCTGTGAAACCAGTAAGGACAGTGAGGGCGAGCCTTGTGGCCGAGGGCAATCCTCTGAACCAGGAAAGAGAAAAGAGGGCCCAGTGGGCTCAAGGCATGGACGTGCCCGAATTCCAGGAGGGAATGGAGTTTCTCTATTTTCCAGGCTGCTATCTGAGCTACGATCCCAGGTTGAAGAAAGTGGCCAGGGCAACGGTTCAGGTATTGAGAGCTGCTGGGGTTGAATTCGGAATCCTGGGCCCCAAGGAGAATTGCTGCGGGGAGAGCATAAGAAAGACAGGCGATGAGGAAGTGTTCAGGCGTCTGGCCAAGGAGAACATAAAGACCTTCGTGGACAATGGGGTGAGGAAGATCCTAGTGTCATCTCCCCACTGTTACCATACCTTCAAGAACGAGTACCCGGAGTTCATGGTTCGTTTCGAGGTGATCCATATGAGCCAGCTTCTCTGGGAGCTCGTAAGGGACGGAAGGCTCAAGTTCAAAAAGGAATATCCCCTGAGGGTCACATATCACGATCCGTGTTACCTGGGGAGGCACAATGGTGTCTTCGAAGAGCCCAGGAGGGTGCTGAGGAGTGTCCCAGGCTTGGAGCTTGTGGAGATGGCTGACTGGGGCATCGAAAGCCTCTGTTGCGGTGGGGGAGGAGGCAGAATCTGGATGGAGACACCGAAGGAGGAGAGGTTTTCTCTCCTCAGGCTAAAGCAAGCCGTGGAGACAGGGGCGCAAGTTCTCGTGACATCGTGTCCCTATTGCATGAGCAATTTCGAAGATGGCCGATTGAGCTTGGAGGAAGGGGATATAGAGGTGAGGGAGATCACTGAGGTCCTCCAGGAGGCACTCTAGCCCGGACCATCCGAAAGAGGCGATTGGCCCGGTGGATCCCGCGATCTGGAGGGCCCCCGGGGCACCCTTGAGGTTGAGCTGGGGAATGGTCGAGGGATGTCACTCCAGGGAGAGTTGATTGGAGAAAAATTCGAGCATAGGAAGTCCCAAGAGGGGTGATAAAGTGAGAATGGAAGCTTCTTATGGTTGGAAACAGAGGGAGTTTGCGGATGTGATGGTCGTGGGAGGAGGAATAAGCGGAATACAGGCCTCCCTCGACTTGGCAGCGAGTGGGTTTCGGGTCTACCTGGTGGAGAAGTCGCCTGCTATAGGCGGCAAGATGGCACAACTGGACAAGACCTTCCCCACAAACGACTGTTCCATGTGCATAGAGTCTCCCAAGTTCATCGAGTGCGCGAGGCACCCCAATATAGAGATCCTCACTTACACCGAAGTGGATAGCGTTGAGGGGGAGGTAGGGGATTTCAAGGTAACCCTCGTGAAGAAGCCCAGGTATATCCTGGAGGAGAGATGCACTGGTTGCACAACCTGTGTGGAGTACTGCCCGGTCAAGGTACCGGATCCCTTCAATCAGGAGCTTTCGGCCAATAAGGCAATACACATCTACTTCTCCCAGGCTGTTCCCCTGGTCACCTATATCGACGATGATTGCCTCTACCTCAAGGAGAGAAAGTGTCGCATATGCACATCGGTTTGCGAGAACGCAGCGATAGATTTCAGCCAGAAGCCAGAGATCCTCGAGGTCAAGGTGGGAGCCATAGTCCTGGCCATGGGATACGACATATTCGACCCGGGCAAAAGGGGAGACTACGGCTACGGAAAGATGGCCAATGTGGTGACGAGCCTCGACTTCGAGAGGCTTCTCTGCTCCACAGGTCCTTTCGAGGGTGAGATAAGGAGACCGTCCGATGGAAGGCATCCCAAGAAGCTCGCCTGGATCCACTGCGTCGGATCGAGGCAGCTCATCGAGGGTGGCAACACTTACTGTTCTGCAGTCTGTTGCACCTACACCCAGAAGCAGGTGATCCTCACAAAGGATCACGACCCCGAGGCTCAATGCACCATATTCCACAATGACATAAGGTCCTACGGAAAGGACTTCGAGAGATTCTATCAGCGCGCAGCGAGGCTCCCGGGGGTTCGCTTCATAAGGAGCTATGTGTCTGTGGGAAGGGAGATCCCGGAGACCAAGAACGTGACCATCAGGTACTCCACCTTTCCCCAAGGAGTCCAGGAGGAGGAGTTCGAGATGGTGGTCCTCTCCGTGGGGTTGAACCCTCCCAAGGATGCCCCTGAGTTGGCCAGAAAATTCGGCATAGAGCTGGACTCGCACGGTTTCTGCAAGACCAATCCCCGAAATCCCATCGAGACCACAAGGCCCGGCATATTCGTGAGCGGCACTTTCAGGGGGCCCATGGACATTCCCGAGTCAGTGGTGAGCGCAAGTGGCACAAATGCCCTGTGCGGAGAGATCTTGAAACTGAGGCGGGGAAAACTCTCCCGAAAGAGGGAATATCCACCGGAGAGGGATGTATCGGCCGAGGAGCCCAAGATAGGAGTGTTTGTCTGCCATTGCGGGGCCAACATTGGGAGGGTAGTGGATGTCCCCTCCACAGTGGAGTACGCCTCGAGACTGCCCCATGTGGTCCATGCGGAGGAGAGTCTCTTCATATGTTCCACAGACGCGGCTGAGAAACTGGCCAAGTCCATCAAGGAGAAGGGTCTAAACAGGGTAGTTGTGGCTGCCTGCACCCCGAGAACCCACGAGCCCCTCTTCAGGGATACCCTGAGAGAAGCGGGGATAAACCAATACTTCTTCGAAATGGCCAATATCCGCGAACATTGCTCCTGGGTCCATGCCAGGGAGAAGGAGAAGGCCACTGAGAAGGCCAAGGACCTCATAAGGATGTCCGTGGCCAGGGCCAAGATGTTGGAGCCCCTTAGGGAATACGAGCTCCCAGTGGACAAGAGGGTCCTGGTCGTGGGAGGGGGAATAGCGGGGATGACCAGTGCCCTGAGCCTGGCAGCTCAGGGGTTCGAGGTCTATTTGGTGGAGAAAGAAGAGGATCTCGGCGGAATGGCCAGGCGCCTCCACTACACCCTCGAGGGACTGGATGTTCAGTCCTACCTCTCGGACCTCAAGAAGAAGGTCTACCAACATCCCCTGATTCACGTCATGACAGGCACACAGGTGAGTGAGGTCACGGGGTACGTGGGAAACTTCACTACCACAGTCAGGTCCAATGGCCGCTCCACAGCTATAAGACACGGGGTGGCAATAATAGCTACGGGCGCGGAACAGTACACCCCTGAAGAGTTCCTCTATGGCAAAGATCCGAGGGTTCTAACCCAGCTAGAGCTAGAGGGACTGGTGGCCAAAAGAGACGGTCGCCTCATGGAGTTGGAGACCGTGGTCATGATCCAGTGTGTGGGCTGCAGGGACGAGAAGAGAAACTACTGTGCCAGGATCTGTTGCAACCAGGCCATAAAAAACGCCCTCAAGCTCAAGGAGCTCAACCCCAAGGTGGATGTGTACGTGCTCTTCAGGGACATGAGGACATACGGATTCGCGGAGGACTATTACCTCGAGGCATCCAACAAGGACGTGAAATTCATAAGATACGAGCCCTCGGCCAAGCCAGATGTGGAACCTTGGGAGGAGGATGGAAGGAGTTTCCTGAGGGTCACGGTTCCGGATCCCATCCTGGAGAAGAAAATCGCCCTGGATGCCGACATGGTGGTGCTTTCGGCGGCGGTCGTGCCGTCCGAGGGGACCCAGGAGATGGCGAAGCTCTTCAAGGTGCCCCTCAGTCCCGATGGCTTCCTCCAGGAGGCCCACGTGAAGCTGAGGCCAGTGGATTTCGCTGCCGAGGGAGTATTCCTCTGCGGAAGTGCCCACTATCCCAAGCACATAACCGAGACCATAAGCCAAGCTTACGGCGCAGCGGGAAGGGCCCTCACTGTCCTCTCCCAGGACTTCGTCATAGCCTCGGGGGCCGTCTGCGAGGTGGATGAGGAAAGATGCGTCTCTTGTGGGGCGTGCATAACCTGTTGCACGTACGGTGCCATAGAGTTTCACGATACCCCCAAGGGGAAAAAGGCGAGGGTCAATCCAGTGCTTTGCAAGGGAGATGGTCTGTGCAATGCCAAGTGCCCGACCGGTGCGATAATCCTGAAACATTTCACTGACGAGGAGATAATCTCCCAGATAGATGCTGCAATGGAGGAGTTCTGAGCTGGGTGTCGAAAGGGGGGTGGCATGGCCATTCGCCTCGGTGCGAGTCTGAAGAGGGGGAGCCTCCATCGGGAAGACGGGAACCTACAGTGAGGAAGCGAGGAGCAAAGGGAAAATGTCAGCTGAATTCGAACCCAAGATCATAGGCCTGGTCTGCAATTGGTGTTGCTACGCTGGGGCAGACCTCTGTGGCGTCTCCAGGCTCCAGTACCCACCGTACATAAGGCTCGTCAGGGTCATGTGTTCGGGCAGGGTTGATATGAAGTTCGTTGTGAGGGCATTTTCCAAGGGAAGCGATGGGGTTTTCATAGGCGGATGTTGGCCTGGGGAGTGCCACTATGTCACAGAGGGCAACTACGATGCCATGGTCATGGTGGCCATATGCAAGCAACTCCTCGAGAGAATAGGCATAAATCCCCAGAGATTGAGACTGGAGTGGGTATCGGCTTCCGAAGGGGTTCGTTTCGCCGAGGTCATGAACGATTTCGCCAAGGTCCTGAGGAAGCTTGGTCCTCTGGGGAAGGCCGATGGTGAAAGGGACGATGGTCTTTTGCTCGGGCTCGAGGCCATATCGAGGATCGTCCCCTACATAAAACTTGTGGAGAGAGAGAGACTGAGGGTGCCAGCCAAAAGAGAAGAGCTCTACGAGAAGTTCCTCCAGGATGAGAAGACCAAGGAGATCATCCAGAGGACCATAGTGGATCGGTTGGACTCGATGCGGATAAGGCTTCTTCTCCAGAAGGCCCCCCTGACAACGGGAGAGATTGCCAAGAGGCTCGGGATGAGTCCATCGGAGGTGGCAAGGCATCTGGATGAGCTGGCCACATTCGGTCTCATAAGATACGAGGCGCAAAAGAAGGCCTTTGCCCTGGCCAGTTGATGGCACGGCCACGAAAGACTGGGAACCAAGAGGAAGGGAGAAATGGAATTGGAAAGGGTAGACGGGATCATAGAGAGGCATGGGGCCGATCCGAGCTCCTTGATCCAGGTTCTGCTGGATATCCAGAAGGAGAACCAGTGGTTGCCTCCTGAAGTCCTCAGGAGGGTGAGCGAGAGGCTCCAAGTCCCTATGGCTCGAGTTCGGCATGTAGCTACCTTCTACAAGGCTTTCAGCCTCGTTCCCAGAGGGAGACACGAGATTCACGTTTGCATGGGCACGGCCTGTCACGTGAGGGGGGCTCCGAGGGTCCTCAATGCGGTTCAGGAAGTAACTGGCATTGGCCCAGGAGAGACGGACATGGAGCTCACATTCACCCTCAAGACGGTCAATTGCGTGGGCTGCTGCGCCCTTGGGCCTGTTGTGGAGATAGATGGGGTGACCTACGGAAAGATGACCCCTTCCAAGGCAGCGGAGGTCATAAGAAACTACAAGTAGGATGGGAAAATGGCTCGACTGAACTCTCCACAAGAACTGCACAGATTCCAAGAAGAGCTCTTGTCTCGGAGGCCCTCCACGGCTTCCTTCGTGTCCATATGCGCTGGCACAGGATGTCTCGCAGCGGGAGCCAAGGAGGTCATAGCGGCCTTCAAGGAGGAGATGGAGAAAAGCGGGATCGCGGCCAAGATCCAGAGCAAGGAGACAGGATGCCCGGGCTTTTGCGAGAGGGGCCCGGTTGTGGTCATTTACCCCGAGGAGATCTGTTACCTCCAAGTGGCTCCCCAAGATGTCCCAGAGATCGTGGCCGAGACCCTCATGAACAGGAAAGTAGTGGACCGTCTCCTGTACGTGGATCCGGCCACAAAGAAGAGGGTGCAGAGGGAGTCGGAAATACCCTTCTACAAGAAGCAGGTGAGGAATCTCATAGGGAACAACATCAGAATCGATCCCAGGAACATAGAGGATTACATAGCCCTTGGCGGGTATACGGCCTTGGCCAAGGCCCTCTTCCAAATGACACCCGAGGAGGTGCTCCAAGAGGTCAAGAGGTCGCAACTCAGGGGAAGGGGAGGAGGGGGCTTCCCAACGGGAAGAAAATGGGAGGAGTCGAGAAATGCCCCTGGCGACGTAAAGTACGTGATCGTGAATGCCGATGAGGGCGATCCCGGTGCTTTCATGGACAGGGCCCTTCTCGAGGGCAACCCCCATTCGGTCCTGGAAGGCCTCATAATAGGGGCCTATGTCGTGGGAGCGCACCAGGGTTTCGTGTACGTGCGTCAGGAGTATCCACTGGCTGTGGAGAACATCACCATAGCCATCAGACAGGCAGAGGAATATGGGCTACTGGGAGAGAATATACTGGGCTCTGGATTCCACTTCAGGGTGAAGGTACACCAGGGTGCTGGGGCCTTCGTCTCCGGAGAATCGAGCGCCCTGATGACAGCTATAGAGGGGAAGGTCGGCGAGCCCAGGCCCAAGTACATACACACTGCCATAAAAGGAGTGTGGGACAGGCCCAGTGTTTTGAACAATGTTGAGACATGGGCGAACATTCCTCTGATAATCAACAAAGGGGCCTCTTGGTTCACTCAATTCGGCACTGACGGGAGCAAGGGGACGAAGATCTTCTCCCTGGTGGGCAAGATAAACAACACCGGACTTGTGGAAGTGCCCATGGGCGTGACCCTAAGGGAGATCATATACGAAATAGGAGGCGGTATACCTCGTGGCAAGGAATTCAAGGCTGTTCAGACAGGAGGCCCATCGGGGGGCTGTCTTCCGGCTGAACTCCTGGATCTGAAGGTGGGTTTCGACGAACTCACCCAGGCTGGATCCATGATGGGTTCAGGCGGGATGATCGTGATGGATGAGGACACGTGCATGGTGGATGTAGCCAGGTATTTTCTGGACTTCCTGTCCGAGGAATCGTGTGGCAAGTGCGTTCCGTGTCGAGAGGGGATAAGGCAGATGTTGAAGCTTCTGACTGCCATCACGGAAGGGAAGGCCAAGGAAGGAGATCTCCAACTCTTGGTGGATCTGGCGGAGGTGGCCTGCGATGCTTCCCTTTGTGCCTTGGGAAGGACAGCCCCCAACCCATTCCTGAGCACCTTGAAGTACTTCGCCTCCGAGTACGAGGCCCACATCAAGGAGAGGAGGTGTCCAGCCCTCTCTTGCAAGGCCCTCGTTTCCTACTACATCGATCCCGAAAGGTGTCAAGCCTGTCTGAGATGCCTGAGGAGTTGCCCTGCTCAGGCGATATCGGGAGCCAAGGACACCATTCACGTGATAGACCAGGATAAGTGCACAAGATGCGGCACATGCTTGGAGGTCTGCCCTCCGCGCTTCGCTGCTGTGAGGAAGGTTTCGGGGGAGCCAGTTCCTCCGCCGCTTCCCGAAGAAAAGAGGATCATAGTGAGGGAAAGGGAGGGGAAATGAGATCAGTGGTCCTGGAGATAGATGGGAGGGAGGTCGGAGCCAAGGAGGGCATGACCATACTGGATGCAGCGAGAAGTGTGGGCATCCAAATTCCCACCCTTTGCCATCACGAAAAACTAGAACCTTATGGTGCATGCCGGATCTGCACAGTCGAGGTGGAAAGCAGGGGTAGAAGCAGGCTCGTGGCCTCGTGCGTTTATCCTGTTGAGGAAGGAATATCCGTGAGGACTCGATCCGAGAAGATAGACAGGCTGAGGAAGATGATCTTGCAGCTTCTCCTAGCCCACGCACCCGACTCCCCAGTCCTTAAGGAGCTAGCCCAGGAGTACGGGGCCAAGGAGGACATCTTCGACAAGGAGCCATCCTTTTGCATCCATTGCGGTCTGTGCGTTCGTTACTGTGCAGAGGTAAAGAAGCTCAACGCTGTGGGCTTCGTAGGCAGAGGCACAAAGAGGGAGATTGCCTTTGTCCCGGAGGTCGCCTCCAAGGTGTGCTGGGACTGCAAGGAGTGTTTCCCCCTGTGTCCCACATCTGCTCTACAGGCAGCCTACATGCTTGTGGAGGCCTTCGCAGGGAGTGGACCGGGGGTGGATTAGGCCGAGGGTTGGGCCCGAAGGAGTCGGTGGGAAATGGGGTGGGGGGAGATCGGGAAGAGCGAAAGGTTGTGATCTCCAAGTCGAGGGAAAAGGAGTTGGAATCCCAGGGCTGGGTCAGGCAGTTCGTGGCAGAGGAGCCCAGGTTGAGCGAGGCAGTGGAGCTCTACCTCTCCTTGGGGATGGAGGTTCACCTGGAGCCTCTCGAGCTCGATGAGCCTCAAGAAGAGGGCCAATGCACGGAATGTCTCAGGGGATCGCGTGACAGGATGAGGGTCATCTACACGAGGTGCTTGTCGCGAGAGGGGGAAATTGAAGGGGCGAGGGATAAAAAGGGATGACTGCCCAGTTCCACAGCGGGAAATTGAGGATTCCAGGAGAGAGTGCCGCTAGCTCCCAAAGGACAAAACTGACAAAAGGAGGTTGTCATGGCTGTCCCTCAGAAGATCCAGGCTTGGCAAATGGTGAGACCTTGGAGCAAGGACAAAGAGACGGGTGCCCCCATAGAGGGGATTCTGGAAAGGGTGGAGATGCCGGTTCCAGAACTCCAGCCCGGAGAATCCTTGGTGGAGGTTGCTGGTTGCGGGGTGTGTCATACGGATCTCGGTTACTTTTACGAGGGGGTGCCCACTGTGCAGAAGCCCCCATTGATCCTGGGCCATGAGATAAGCGGCAGAGTTGTGGCTGGCGACCTGGAGGGGAAGAATGTTTTGGTCCCCGCTGTCATGCCCTGCAACAAATGTCCCATCTGCGCCGCAGGGAGGGAGAACAGGTGCCTTGCCCAGAAGATGCCGGGAAACAGCCTCGGCCCATACGGAGGCTTTGCGAGTCACATTCCCGTCCCCTCCAGAGATCTCTGCGTCATCGAGGATACCAAGGGAGTGCCCTTGGCTCACTATGCTGTTGTTGCCGATGCTGTGACAACCCCTTATCAGGCGGCCATGAGGGCGTCCCTCCAGCAAGGGGACCTGGCCGTGGTCATAGGTGCAGGGGGAGGCGTGGGAGTTTACATGACACAGGTGGTGAAGGCCCTGGGAGCCAAGTTCGTCATTGCTGTGGACATAGACGATTGGAAGCTGGAGAGGGCCCTAAAATATGGAGCTGATGCTACCATAAATTCCAGAGGCAAGGACCCGAGATCTGTTCAGGACGAGTTCAGGGAGATCTGCAAAGCCCAGGGCCTTCCCCACAACTGGGGATGGAAGATATTCGAGGTCTCCGGAAGCAAGGCTGGGCAGGAGATAGGCCTCGCTCTCCTCTCCTTTGTGGGGAAGATGATCGTAGTGGGATTCAATACGGCTAAGGTGGAATACAGCATTTCCAGACTCATGGCCTTCGATGCAGAGATCATCGGCACATGGGGATGCCCGCCCAAGCATTATCCAAAAGTTCTCGAGATGGTCCAGACGGGGAAGATCCAAATAGAGCCATTCCTCGAGACAAGGCCCATGAGCTCCATAAAGGAGGCATTCGAGGAGGCCCATAGCGGTAAACTCACAAAGAGGATAGTTCTCGTCCCCGACTTCTGAAATCCCTGAGACCTACCTCCCCTTCCCGTGGGCCCGTCCCCCAAAAAAGATCCCCTTCCTTGGGGTCCCAGGCGGAAGGGGAGGGGGCCAAAACCTCCTGAACTCCGAATCTGGGAGGCGAAAAAAGGAGGCCTCGCCTCCCAAAAGTCCAGCCTCTTGAAGGCGATCCGGGTTATATCGGTGGAAAACGGTGAGGATTCGTGCGCTTCCAACTTGTCAGATGGTGAAGCCTCTTGATGGATCGAATCTCTCGGTAGCTCAAGCCGCAATCTGTGAGGGATTCCTCTTCCATACCATGTTCCACTGCGAAGGCAACGAGGTCTAACTTCTCGTACCTCAGACCGATGCAGAGCTCGTCGTTCAAGCCCTTTATCATGTCAGGAGATGGGGCGATCCTCATAGGATCGCTGAGAACCCCCAAGTCTCGGGCAATCCTGTTCACCTGCGT